>ERZ1643251.42-NODE-42-length-249482-cov-10.511460_pt1 | contig 249482 bp, 205 predicted proteins | sample MGYA00579261_ERZ1643251 | MGnify/ENA primary metagenome ERZ1643251 (study PRJEB29033, sample SAMEA4952267) | chicken gut metagenome | biome: Broiler Chicken; feature: Gastrointestinal Tract; material: Caecum | place: Ireland | collected 2018 | study: Broiler... | reverse complement strand
TGATTTTGTCCCCCGTTTGTTCCCTGAACGGATACAAGGGACAAAATTCTGTCCCTCGTGCAATTTAACGGTGGTAAATAGGCAAATTTTATCAGTACCATGTAAAACTTATCCAAGTTACAGATAATATTCGCATAGAACTGAAATTGTTTTCCAGCCATAATTACTTCTAACAATCAAACAGTTAACATATTTGAATATAACAGCAGAAATCATCACCAATGAGATTTCATACAATACATTTGATAAATATTGCAAACCATTATTGCGAAGTATTCGAATCATAGCATATTGGACAGCCTCTTAAGTCTCACATGGATTTTTAGAGGATGATTTGAAAGATTCAATGAAAATATTTGAAATATTGCAGCATTATATTATACATTTGCGCCACTTTTGAAAATTTACAATACTGCAAAATAGAATAGACATATTATCCCGAACGACAATTCGAAGCAACAAATGTTTCGAAGTTCGGTCGTATGTTCTTCATGTTTGGAGCATTGAAACGCCTGTAAATATCATAAATACTTTCCGACGAACACATATAGGAAATAAGATGCGATAGATGCTCGTATCCTGATCTTAGAATAAATAACAGAATAGTCGGAGAGTCCCTACCAGCAAATAACGTCATAATTTTCCGCCCTGCCCGTTCCGGTCGATAAATTATCAAAATAAAGATAAACAGCTATCTTTGCAAGTAAAGAATGGTATTATGGCAGTTATGTCGAAAATTCTAATCATAGACGACGAACCGCAACTACGGGGGTTGTTGGCGCGTATCATTTCTCTGGAGGGATACGATGTCTTGCAAGCGGAAAATTGCGCATCGGGACTGAAGATACTACAACGCGAAACTCCCGACGTGGTATTGTGCGATGTGAAATTACCCGACGGTAACGGAGTCGATCTGGTGGCGAAAATCAAAGCGGCGGTACCGGAATCCGAAGTGATTCTTCTGACGGCTTACGGCAACATACCCGACGGAGTACGGGCTATCAAGAACGGCGCGTTCGATTATATCACCAAGGGAGACGACAATAACAAAATCCTTCCGTTGCTGAGCCGTGCGACGGAGAAAGCGCAGATGCAGCGGCGCCTGGCGCGTTTTGAAGCAAAAATGTCCGACGAACATTCGTTCGACCGTATCATCGGTTCCTCCGGAGCGCTCCGTCAGGCCGTGGATCTGGCACGCAAAGTCGCCGCGACGGACACGTCGGTGCTGCTCACGGGCGAAACCGGAACAGGCAAAGAGGTCTTCGCGCAAGCGATCCACCACGCCGGTTCCCGTGCCAAAGAGACATTCGTCGCCGTCAACTGCTCGGCCTTTACGAAAGACCTGCTCGAAAGCGAACTTTTCGGATACCGTGCCGGCAGCTTCACGGGTGCGACAAAAGACAAAAAAGGGCTATTCGAAGAAGCCGACCACGGCACACTGTTTCTCGACGAAATCGGAGAAATGCCTGTCGAACTGCAAGCCAAGCTGTTGCGCGTACTCGAAAGCGGCGAATTCATCAAGATCGGCGAAACCCTACCGACCAAGGTCGATCTGCGTATCATCGCCGCCACGAACCGTAACCTCGAAAAAGAGATCGCCGCCGGCAATTTCCGCGAGGACCTTTATTTCCGGCTGTCCGTGTTCCATATTCACCTGCCCTCTTTGCGCGAACGTCCGGGCGATATAGGCGGCTACATCGACTTTTTCGCCGCACAATTCGCCTCGAAAATGGGCAAGCGCATCAAGACGATCGACAAGGCCTATATCGAGGCCCTCGAACGCCACGCATGGCATGGCAACGTCCGCGAATTGCGCAATGTAGTGGAACGCAGCCTGATTATGGCTGATGGGGATACGCTGACCTCCGACTGCCTTTCGCCGGAATTCCGCATGACTTCCGAAGGCGGCGCCTCGGCCGATTCCCTGACCCTCGAAGAGATCGAGCGCCGCCATATCCTTCGCGTGCTGGAGCACACGCATGGCAACAAAGCCGAAGCCGCGCGACTTTTGGACATCGGTATCGCAACGCTCTACCGCAAACTGGAAAGCTACGGAGTAAAGTGACCTACCTGCAGAAAAGACTGCTCGCTCAAAACGATCAAGCTGTCTTCTCTTAAAACGCGTAAGATAAGGATATAATCTGGAAAGCCCTTTCCTCCCGTCAGAGAGAATATTTAATATTGCTCTTATCTTTGCAATAGCGAGAAAAATAGAAACCGGCGATTCTCGTCTTATCGAAAAAACGACCCATATGCCTGTCAACCGGAAAAAACCGTCGCGCTCACGAATAGACCGGGAAAAACGAACCGTAGAATACATGGTCGGCCTGTACTGCAGGAAAAAGGAGGGACATCCGATACCGTGCGCCGAATGCGCCGCCCTGATCCGGTATGCGCACGACAGGCTGGACCGATGCGTTTTCGGCGAAGCGAAAACGAGTTGCCGCCGCTGTCCCGTTCATTGTTACCGGCCGGCCATGCGGGAAAAGATGAGACGCGTCATGCGTTTCTCGGGGCCACGCATGCTGCTTTACTCTCCCCGGAGGGCGATCGCTCACTGGCTCGGGGAAATCTTCGGACGATGATTGTCTGTCATGGGCCGGCCGACAAACCGTGATCCGGCCCCCGCCCTTTATCTCCCGCATCCGGGCACGAACGCCGAAAATAGCTGCTCACACCGAATCCGGCAGTTCTCGTATTCCGGTTCCGGCAACAAATTTCCACCGCGTCGCTACGGCATGTGTATCCGTTCAATAGAGCCGGAAGCGCTTCCGAAACGAATCGCCGAGAAAACTGTGGTACGAACGTTGTTCCCAGAAACGACGTAAGCCGGCCAAACCGGAACAAATCGAAAAAACGCATTGGGAATGAACAGAAAAAATACGACCGCTCGGACCGACAGTCAGCCGGACTGCTCGGGACCGGAGCATGTCAGCACCAGAACGCAACTGACGCCTTGCGACACGCCTCCGGTTCCGAGGAGAACCGAGCAAAACTCGGACGAGGTCGTCCCCGAACGGACCGTCGAACAGGATGTCACCGCGATCAATCCGGACATCAACAGCATGGACAGCCGAGGATAACCCCTCTCGATCGTTTAACGTAAAAAGCATAGAATCATGAAAAAAGAAGGCCCGTACGAGTATCGCAGCGACAGCTACGAAGACCGGCTGAGCGACCGGATAGACGAATTCGACCGGACGGTCAGAGACACGAAGAAAGAGATAAGGCAGGAAGCCCGCGACGCCAAGCAGGAAGTAAGACAACAAAAACGGGATCAAATCCGAGACCTCAAGGAGCGCGTAGGCGAAGTCAAGGACCATGCCGAGGAGTACTCGAACCGGTATGAAAACCGCGTCGACGATATCGACAAACGCGCCCGCGAGCTGAAAAAAGAAATCCGTCAGGAAGCCAAGCAGGCTAAAAAGGAGATCAAAGAGCGCAAAAATCGTTTCAAGGAAGGCGTAGAAAGCATTCGGGACGACTTGACCGACGAATCGCAGTACCATGACTATCGCACGTCGGGAACGGCTCCTATGAGCTCCGAGGGCAACTATCGGGCAAGAGACGCTTACGGCACCGTAAACAATTACGAGGAACGGATACTGGACCATGCCGACCGAACCGCCGAGCGAATGCAGCAAGACGTAAACGACGTGGCCGAGCGCATACGCAAGAAAGTAGACCGTCTGTAACTCATAAGGTAAGTAGTAGAGGCCGGGGGATTAGCCCGGCCTCTGCTACGTTTCAAAAACGAATAAACGAACGCGCACTTTTCCAAACGTCCCGTCCCGTTTCCGCCATCGGGCCAAAGCGTCGGACCGTAACAGGAAAACGGTATAATTTTCGCAGGACAATCCCGAAAAACGACTTTATGAATTCGCACGAACGAGCCGGAGAACTCCAAGCCGAGCCAAGCGCAGACTCCCATAACGCATGGTGGAAAGAAGCCGTGGTCTATCAGATCTATCCGCGCAGTTTCATGGACAGCGACGGCGACGGCATCGGCGATCTGCAGGGAATCGTTTCCCGCCTGGACTACGTCAAGAATCTGGGCGTCGACGTGATCTGGCTGAATCCGATCTACGATTCGCCGAACGACGACAACGGGTACGACATACGCAACTACCGCCGGATCATGGCCGATTTCGGCACGATGGACGATTTCGACAACCTGCTCGCCGAAGTCCATTTCCGGGGAATGAAACTCGTACTCGATCTGGTCGTCAATCATACGAGCGACGAACATCCGTGGTTCGTCGAAGCCCGCAAATCGCGCCTGAATCCCTTCTACGACTTCTACCACTGGTGGCCGATCGAGAACGGAGAGCCTCCGCGACGCAAAAGCTTTTTCGACGAGGAAGGGAACGCATGGAGGTACAATTTCGCGACGATGTCCTACTACCTGCACTATTTCTCCCGCAAACAGCCCGACCTGAAATGGGAGAATCCCCGGGTTCGGCATGAAATCTACGAACTGATGAGATTCTGGTTCGACAAAGGGATCGACGGCTTCCGGATGGACTCGATCCCCTACATATCGAAAGACATCTCGTACCCGGAAGTCGACTCGCGCAAATATCCCGACATGTTCGACTACTATTCCCAAGGGCCGCATCTGCACGATTACCTACGGGAAATGAACGAGCAGGTCACGAGCCGGTATGCCGTAATGACCGTCGGCGAAGGCTCGGGCGTCAAGCCGCCGGACCTGCACCGTTTCGTCGAGCCGTCGCGGCGAGAGCTGAACATGCTTTACACGTTCGAGATTCCCGACTTGCGCAAGACGACCAAGCCCGACGCACCGGATACCGGGATCGACTATAGCCTGCTGGCGGTCAAGAAGATGTTCGCCGAACTGGACCGAGCGGCCGGCGACGGCTGGCCGGCCGTCTATTTGGGCAACCACGATCAGCCCCGCATGGTCAGCCGCTTCGGAAGCGATGCGCCGGAGCATCGCGAAAACGCGGCCAAGATGCTCGCCACCTTCCTGCTCACGATGCGCGGGACGCCTTTCTGGCTGGCCGGAGACGAAATCGGCATGAGCAACATCCGCTTCGAGAACATCGACGACTACAACGACATCGATACGCGAAACCGTTACTTGCAGATCCGAAAGGAAGGAGGCGACCCGAAAGCCTTTCTCGAGGAGCAGAAGCAAACGGCCCGCGACAATGCCCGAACGCCTTTCCAATGGGACGGCAGCGAACGGGCGGGATTCACCACAGGAGTGCCTTGGCTGAAAATCAACCCGAACCGAAAACGGGTCAACGCGGAGGACGAGCAGAACGACCCCGATTCGGTGCTGAACTATTTCAAAAAGGCGATGCGGCTCCGCAGGTCGAACCGCGAACTGATAATCGGAAGCTTCCGACTGACCGACGCCGACAACAAGCAAGTATTCGCCTACGTGCGCGAAAGCAACCACGAACGGTTCCTCATTCTGCTCAACTTCACGCCGAAAGAAGCCTGCGCCACGGTCGATACCGACACGACGGATGCGGAAGTCCTGCTGAGCAACTACAGCGATCGCACCCGCATCGAGCCGTCCGGCCCGATCGCGCTCCGGCCTTTCGAGGCGATCGTCTGCCGCCTGCCGCCCGATGCGGCTCCCCAAACGGCAACTCTGTAGCGGGCGTACATAGAAAGAAGGGTCGCATCTTGCAATCCGGCGGATCGAATGGTCGTCATAACGCATGCGACAGACGGCAAATATTTCATATATTTGTAACCAGTCGCGGATCGGGAAGAAATGCCCGCCCGACAGTAATATCTCGCATCTTATGCAGAAAGACGATCCATTCCGTACCGCGACGATTCAATGGTTCTCAGAATCGGACATCGACGAGCTGACCGACGTTTGGGAAGCGTCGGTACGCAAGACCCACGATTTTCTGAACGAGCACGAAATCCTTTTATACCGGCAGGCCGTACACGACCGCTATCTTGTCACGCTCTCCCCTTTCGGCATCCGCATAGGGAAAACGATCGCGGCGTTCTGCGCCGTGCAGGACGAAACGATCGAAATGCTTTTCGTCGCACCGGAACATCAGGGACGCGGGTTGGGCTCCCGCCTGCTCGATCGGGCAATCCAAGAACTGAGAGCTACGCGAGTAGACGTGAACGAGCAAAATCGCCCGGCCAAGACATTCTACCTGAAAAGAGGATTCCGGATAACGGGACGCGACGAATTCGATCCGCACGGAATCAGGCATCCGATCCTCCATCTGTCGCTACACGAAAACCTGCCTCCGAGCGGTTCGGAACAAAATGAAACCTGTTAGCCCGTCCCCGGCCGACAAAGCGATTCCGTCTCCACGTAAAGGGAATATATTTTTATACCGGTTTCGGCACGACTTGACAAAAAACAATTATCTTTACAACGTTTTCTTATTAAAAGTCAAGATTATGAAAAAAATCTTATCCCTCGCGCTCGCCGCAGTGTTGACCTCGACCGCGTGTAAGGACAATACGCCGAACCGATTCGACGGGGTGATCGTAGACGCCTCGATGAATACCGTTACGGTGAAGGCCCTCACGGGAGACGACACGCACACGTTCTCGCTCGAAGAAGCGGACAAGACGGATGCGAACGGCCTGCTCATCGGCAACCTGATTTCGGTCACTTATCAGGGGAAAATGTCGGAAGTCACCCCGGCGACCCAGGTCGCCACGGACGCGACCTATGCGAAAGCCATAGGCAAATGGACCATGCCCGATCCGATCGATTCGACGAAGCGGATGGGAGTCGAACTGCAAATCGAAGGCAAGGCCGGCTCCATCAACATGGCGACGCTCCCTATCGAATCGTGGGAGTTGCAGGGCGAGGCAGACAAGGTGATCCTCAAAGGCCGAAGCATCGGCAACGGACAGACCAGCGATTATACCCAAACAGCCACGATCGTCGAGAAAGACGGCAAGACATTCCTGAGCCTCGACGGAACGGAGACCGTGTTGGAAAAAGAAAATTAAGCGGCTGCGAACCCTTAGTCTTCCTCAAGCCCCGTTTTCAGACGGGGCTTTTCCGTGAGCGCTCACCCAAACGGCGGTCCTCTTTGCACCAAAGCTTCTGAACCGGCCCCGGTAATATCGTGCGCATCTCGTTCTTCTGAACGCCCGCTGTCAAACCGAAAACGCCGCGCAACCGGGCAATCGGCTACAGAAGCATATTATAAAGCCACGCTGCCAACGCCGCGCCGCACAGAGGTGCCGCGACCGGAATCCACGCATAGCTCCAGTCGCTTCCGCCCTTGCCTCGGATCGGCAACAGGGCATGGACAACGCGCGGCGCTAAGTCTCTGGCAGGATTGATCGCATAGCCCGTCGGACCGCCCAACGAAAGGCCGATCACCCAGACCGTGAACGCGACCGGCAGGGCGCCGACCGAGCCCAGTCCAACGGGCAACGTGGAGATATTGTCCGACAGCGTGATCTCTCCGACCGTAATGTAAAAGATGATGAACAGCAACGAGAACGTCCCGATCATCTCGGTGAGAAAATTCCAGCCGGTGCGCCGAATTTCCGGAGCCGTACAGAAAACGGCCAGCTTGGTCCGAGGGTCCGGCGTCGCTTCGAAATGAGGCCTGTAGGCCAGCCAAACCAGAACCGCCCCGAGCGCGGCCCCGATCATCTGGGCCGACACGTACGGGAGCACCCGCTCCCAAGGAAACTGTCCCGTCAGCGCAAAAGCGAACGTAACGGCCGGGTTCAGGTGAGCGCCGCTGTAGGGAGCCGCCACGACGACCCCGACGAACACGGCCAACGCCCATGCCGTCGTAACGACCATCCAGCCTCCGGCATGTCCCTTGGTTTTGTCGAGTACCACGTTGGCGACTACGCCGTCGCCCATCAGGATCATAAGCATCGTCCCGAGTAATTCCGCTGTAAAAGGTGTCATAGCTCCATTGTATTCGTTTCGTAGGGTTTCTTCCGTTTCGCCCTTTCGCTTTCCTGTCGGGCCCGCAATCCGGGCATAGTACGAGCGACGGGCCGCAGCGTCCGGCGCGCCGAGTCTTCTCATATCAAGGCTGGGCCGGCTGTCATCTCCCGCCTATGAGCAGGGTTCAGGGAGCGATTAGGCCCCGTCGCCCGCCGGCCTGAGGGGCCGCAATGAAAAGCGGTACGCCCCGTCAGTCGTCCTTGGCCCAGCCTCCGGCGCGGCCGACGGCTTCATGCCAGCGCTCGATCCTGCGCTCGGACTCGGACTGCGGCATTTCGGGCTCGAAGCGTCGCTCGACCTCGGCGTAGCGGCCGATCTCCTCCGTATCCTTCCAGAAGCCGACGGCCAGTCCGGCCAGATAGGCCGCTCCCATCGCCGTCGTTTCCAGAATCTTCGGCCGGACGACTCCGCCGCGCGTCAGGTCGGACTGGAACTGCATCAGGAAATTGTTCGCCACGGCACCTCCGTCCACTTTCATTTCCGTCGAGCGTCGCGTCGCGTCGTGCTCCATGGCCCGGATCACGTCGTACACCTCGAAAGCGATGCCCTCGAGCGCCGCACGGACTATATGGGCCCTCGTCGTTCCTCGGGTCAGACCGACCAGAAGTCCCCGCGCGTACTGATCCCAATAGGGCGCGCCCAGGCCCGTCAGGGCCGGAACGAAATAGACTCCGTCGCTGTCGGCGACCGACAGCGCCAACTCTTCGGTCTCGTGCGCCGAGCGGACGATTTCCAAGCCGTCGCGCAGCCATTGAATCGCGGCTCCGCCGACGAAGACGCTCCCCTCGAGCGCATAAGTCACCTGCTCTCCGATCTTCCATGCGATCGTAGTCAGCATTCCGTTCTGGGAAAAAACCGGCCGGTCGCCCGTATTCATCATCACGAAGCAACCCGTTCCGTAGGTCGTCTTGGACATGCCCTGCTCGACGCAAAGCTGTCCGAAAAGAGCGGCCTGCTGGTCGCCGGCAATGCCCGAAATGGGTATCTTCGTCGAAAAGAGCGTCGTGGCCGTATCGCAGTAAACTTCGCTGCTGGCCTTTACTTCGGGCAGAATCGCCCGGGGAATATCGAACAATTCGAGCAGATCGTCGTCCCACTGCTGCGTGTGGATATTGAAGAGCATCGTACGCGACGCATTCGACACGTCGGTCACATGCGCCCCACCCCGCGTAAACCGCCAGACCAGCCAGCTGTCGATCGTTCCGAAGCAGAGCTTGCCCTTCTCCGCGCGCTCGCGCACGCCCTCGATGTTATCGAGAATCCACTTGATCTTGGTCGCCGAGAAATAGGCGTCCAGAATCAGGCCGGTCTTCTGATGAATCGCCTGCTCGTAGCCCTTGCCTTTGAGCTCCTCGCAATAAGCGGCAGTCCGGCGGTCCTGCCACACGATCGCGTTATAGACCGGCAGCGATGTCTCCCGATCCCAGATCACGGTCGTTTCCCGCTGGTTGGTGATCCCTATGCAGGCGATGTCCAGCCCGGTCAGATTCGCTTTGGCGACCGCCTCGGCGGCAACCGACGACTGGGTGTACCATATTTCCGAGGCATCGTGCTCGACCCATCCGGGACGGGGAAAGATCTGCTCGAAACCGCGCTGAGACGAGGCCACGACCTGCCCCTGCCGATTGACGATAATGGCCCGGGACGAAGTAGTTCCCTGATCCAGGGCGAGTATGTATTTTTCACTGTCCATTTCGATATGATTTTTGAATTGTCAAACTCGTTCCCGTTGCAATACGTACCCGTCGCACAAAGACTGGAAGCTGCGAGTCTCGGACTCGATCCACTCTCCCGGACGACCCAGCTCGCGCGCCATAATCTCCGCCACGGGACGGGCCATTTCCCGCGCGGCCCGGGCATCGAGGAACAGGGCCCGGATACGCCTCGACAGCACATCCTCGACATGCAGCGCCATCTCCTCGCGCACGGCCCACACGACCTGTCCGACGCGGAATCCGAAACGGGGATGCAGCTGCCGGCCGTTTTCCTCCGAACTGCGGATCAGCGCTTCTACCTTTTCCAAATCCGATCCGTAGACATAAAGATAATGATCGAAATCGGTCGTCTCGCGATATCCGTGAATGCGCAGATTCTCGGTCACGCAGCGGGCCCGAGCAACGAGTCCCAGCGAAATGGCCCGGTCGACCGTATCCTGCGCCATCCGGCGATAGGTCGTCCACTTGCCTCCGATGATCGTGATCAGGTTCGACCCGGACACCATAATTTTGTGACTGCGCGAAATTTCCTTCGTACTTTCCCCGCTCGATTTCGGGGCGGCCAGCGGACGAAGTCCGGCGAACACGGACAGCACGTCCTCGCGCCGGGGACGGCCGCTCAGGTAACGGTCGGCCGTACGGAGAATGAAATCGATCTCCTCCTCCAGCGGACGGGGTTCGAGCGACGGCCGCTCGACCGTCGTGTCGGTCGTGCCGACCACCACGTAGTTATGCCACGGAACGGCGAACAGCACACGGCCGTCATCGGTTTTCGGGATCATCACGGCCTGTTCGCTACGAAGGAACTTTCGGTCGAGCACCAAATGGACTCCCTGACTGGGACGCACCAGATGAATGCCGGTCGGGTCGTCCATCTGAAGGATCGAATCGACGAAAACGCCCGTCGCATTGACAACGGTTTTCGCATCGAGCCGAAAGCGACGGCCGCTTTCGAGATCGACCGCCTCGACGCCCGAAAGCCTGCCGTCGATCTTGAGCAGCTTTTCGACCCGGACGTAATTGACCGCGACGGCTCCGTGCTCGACAGCGGTCTGAGCCAAATTGACCGCCATGCGCGAATCGTCGAATTGCCCGTCATGATACAGGATACCGCCCCTCAGCTTGTCGGCGGACAGCGCGGGGACCGCTTCCAGCGCGCGTTTGCGGCTCAGATAGCGGGACCGACCGAAGGAAAGGCGGCCGGCCATCAGGTCGTAAAGCGTCAGCCCGATTCCGTAAAACGGAGCTTCCCACCATCGATAGCAAGGAATGACGAACGACTGGTCCCTGACCAGATGAGGCGCGTTGCGGCGCATCAGCCCCCGCTCCTTGAGCGCCTCGAGCACCAGCCTCACGTCGCCCTGAGCCAGATAGCGAACGCCTCCGTGTACGAGCTTCGTACTTTTGCTCGACGTCGATTTGGTAAAATCGGCCTGCTCCAGCAAAGCCACCCGGAATCCGCGCGAAGCCGCATCGACGGCGACTCCCAGCCCGGTAGCGCCCCCTCCGATCACGACGAAATCCCACGAGCGCTCGCGCTCCAGCCTTTCCAACAATTGGTCCCTATTCATACGATTAAGATTTGAACTCTGAACGTCCAACAAATAGAATGCTAAACTCGATCCGGCCGGCTAAAGACAAGCGACAGACTGCTTTTTTCCTCCCTCCGCCCCGTTGTTTCTCAGATACTTCTCGCCGCAGGCTCCCCGATTGTCCGCGTCCGCAAGCAACGATATACAAATATAAAATAATCGGCGACATTTCTCAAACGGCATACCGTTTGTCCGTTCCGTTCATTTGACTATCTTTGCCTGTATGGAATCCATACGAATCGAAACGACCGAGCACCCTTTGTTCGCCCAGCTTTGGAAACTGTATAACGACAGCTTCCCTCGGGTCGAGCGACGGACGCTCGAGCACCAGAAAACGGCTTTGCGATCGGAGCTTTACAGCCTGCTCGCCTACACTGACGAGGGAAAGTTCGTCGGATTGGTCGGCTATTGGGAATTCGACTCATACGTTTATATCGAGCACCTGTGCGTCGATCCGTCGCTTCGGAGCGGAGGGTACGGTAGTCGGATCATGAAACATCTGTGCGGATCGACCGACAAGACGGTCATCCTCGAAATCGAGCCCGTAGTCGACGAACCGACTGCGCGGCGGCTTCGCTTTTACGAAAAACTCGGGTTCCGGACGAATCCTTACCGCCACACGCAGCATCTCTACCACGAGGACGATCCCCGCGGATTCATGCTGACCGTGCTTTCCTACCCCGGAACGATCACGCAGCCCCAATACGACCGGTTCGACCGCGATCTGCGCAGCATCGTCATGAAGCGGGACTAGATCAAGCGTTCCGTGTCGCGCGGACATATCGGCATTCTCGTGCCCGTCCGTTCGTATTTCCGATCACGAAACACTTAAAAAAACGAAGGGAGGCCCCGCAAAGCCTCCCTTTCCACGGTCGCTCGTCTGCGGGCAACACCCGCAGACAGTTCGACTATTTCTTGAAGTAACGATTGTAAAGGCCCTCGAAACCTTTGCCGTGACGCGCTTCGTCCTTGCACATTTCATGTACCGTATCGTGAATCGCATCCAGGTTCAGCTTTTTGGCCAGTGTAGCGATACGCTTCTTGTCCTCGCATGCGCCGCACTCGGCCTCCATACGGGCCTTGACATTGGTCTTCGTGTCCCAGACGATCTCGCCCAGCAGCTCGGCGAACTTGGCGGCATGTTCGGCTTCCTCCCATGCATAACGCTTGAAAGCCTCGGCAATCTCGGGATAGCCCTCGCGGTCGGCCTGACGACTCATCGCCAGGTACATTCCCACCTCGCTGCACTCGCCCGAGAAATGCGCGCGCAGACCTTCCAGCACTTCCGGATCGACGCCCTTGGCCACGCCGATCACATGTTCGTCGGCCCACGTCATGGCCTCGCCCTCGACCACTTCCTTGAATTTCGAGCGGGGCTGCTTGCACTGCGGGCAAAATTCGGGAGCTTCCTCTCCCTCATACACGTAACCGCATACGGTACAGATAAACTTCTTTTTCATAGCCATCTTTCTGTTTTAGTTTGATTTTGTTATTCGTTCAGCCTTCCGACTGCATTCGGCAATTTTCGCAATATCCCTTATAATAAAGCTGCACCTCGTCGACCGTCCCTTCCTCGAACCGGACTGTCAGACTCCGGGAGTCGACCGGCAGCGGCAGGTCGCGCACGGCGCCGCAACCCCGGCAAAGCCAATGGGCATGGGGCCGGGTATCTCCGTCGAAACGGGTATTTTTCCCGTCGATGTCGAGAGACAGTACGGCGCCTCGACTTGCCAACAGTCTCAGCGTATTATACACGGTCGTTCTCGACAGAGTCGGCATCTTCGGGCTCAGGGCGGAGAATATCTCGTCGGCCGTCGGATGCGTACAATGCGTTTTTAGGTATTCCATCACGGCCAGACGCTGAACCGACGGCTTGATGCCGTGGCCGAGCAGACAGTCCTGCATATCCCGAGCCTTCATTTGTATCGATTACAATTTTAAAAACAATGCAAATTTATCTCTTTTTTCACAACGAACAAACCTTTTTCGACTATTTTGTTCAAAAAAAGTCAGCTCGGTATTCTTCGCAAGAATGGTGGAAGTGCACTATCCTGCAAATTATTTCCTGAACACGAAGTAAACCGCTAGAACGAGGCAAGCGAATGCCGCGGCATGATTCCAACGGAACGTTTCCGTTTTGAACATCAGCAGGGCGAAAACGGTGAAAACCGTCAGCGAAACGACTTCTTGGATCACCTTGAGCTGGAACAGCGTGAAAGGTCCCCCGTTCTCGCGAAAACCGATCCGGTTCGCCGGTACCTGAAACAGGTATTCCAAGAACGCAATACCCCAGCAGAAGACGACCACCAGCAAAAACGGCAGGTTGTCGAACCACTTATGACCCTTGAGCCGCAGCTGCCCGTACCAGGCGAAAGTCATGAATATATTGGAAATAACGAGCAGGCCGATTGTAAGATAAGGTTTCATTGTACGCAAAAACAGTTTCGGAGCGCCAAAATTACAAACTATTCGTAAATTTACGGAACGCAAACGACAGTACGAATCGAAACGACTATGACGGACCAATATCTGACACGGGACAAGACGCTGGAGGTAACCTGCGTGGGCCACGCCTCGATCATGATGCGCTATGGCGAACAGATCATTCATGTCGATCCTTACGGCGACGTGGCCGACTACGGCCAGCTGCCGGATGCCGATCTGATTCTGATCACGCATCACCACGGCGATCATTTCGACACGCTGGCGATCGCCGAAATCGAGCGGCCGACGACGCAAATCATCGGCAGTCCGACCGTGATCCGCGAGCTGAAGCGGGGGAAAGCGCTTCGCAATGGCTCCCAGACCGTATGGAACGAGATTCCGATACGCGCCGTCCCCGCCTACAATCGCATCTCGATGCGTTCGCCCGGAGTTCCGTTCCATATCCGAGGCGAGGGCAACGGCTATCTGCTTGAAATCGAGCGGTTGCGCATATACATTGCCGGCGACACCGAGCTGATTCCCGAAATGGAACACCTGGGCCCGATCGACATTGCCTTCCTGCCGAAGAACCTGCCGTACACGATGAGCGACCAGATGTTCATCGAGGCCGCCCGGCTGATCCGCCCGGCCGTACTCTACCCCTACCATTACTTCGAGGTAGACCGAACCGCCTTGCAAGAGGCCCTGCCTGACATTAAAATACGGTGACAACGGTTTGCCGAAGCACAAACCGTATGCGACGGGAAGAAGAGAAACGATTCTCACAACACCGTGACGCCGTGCTATAACGCTTGCGCACAAGAGAAACTAAGGGAGCTCGTAAGCACGGTTCTGTTTCCCGGGTTTTGCGGGCATTCCTCCGCCGAGAATGCGGCCCGATTACTCAATCTGCAGCCGGAATCGATCGGCAAACTGTGCAAGACGAAGCAGTCGCCGTACGATACGGAGGCTATCGTTCCTAATACCGGCGAAAACCGCTCGATTTCGATATGACCGATTCAAACTTTACTGTATACTTTGTGCGAGCGCAAACCGTCGGGTACGAAACAAATCCGGGAAAAAATCGCTATCGGGAAGAGTCGGACATTCGTAAGCGGGCAATTTTCAACCTATTCGGCACCATCGCTACGGCGATAGAGGAGTCGCGCCAGTCCGAACAGATAACGTCGAAATCCCGGGATATAGGCCAGCAGGCGGTCGAACCAACCCAGATGCGGAGCAATGAATTTAATCACGAGTCCGACATAGATCATCGCGAAAAGCGTTCCGACACCTATGACATTCCATTGCCAACTTCCGAAAAACAGATAGCAACTCGCCACGGCGAGCAGTACGAGGGTCGTATCCACTCCGATCTTGACTTTTGCGAACGGACGGCGCGTCACTTGACTGATGACGATCGAAATTCCTTCGCCCGGCATGGTTACCGAACCGCACCGGACCTCGAAGGCGATGCCGATACCCATGATCGTGCAGCCTGCCAACTGGGTGAGCAACTGCGAAGTCAGCGTCGTGCATTCCAGTCCAGATGTCAATGCCATATTCAGGTCAATCAGCCACCCGAAAATGAATCCTATGACCAGCTGGAAAAGCTGCATGGGGTCGAATCTCCTTCGCAGGATAAGAATCTGACAGAGTACCAGGACCGCATTCATCGCAATCGTATATCCGCCGATCGTCCATGCCGGAACACAGCTTATCGGGCCGGCCAGCGAAAAAACGAACGGCAGCGAGGAGATCACGCTGCTGCCCAAACACGATTTTACGCAAAGAACGACTCCTAATGTCATCAGATACAATGAGATCAGGAGCAGAAAATGTTGCCAGAGAAAAGATAAGGTCTTTTCTTTTTTCGTCATAGATGTTGTTAAATATCGTTTCTTCGCCATATGGCGGATCCGGATCGCAGGAATAGGGAACACGCCGTTTCAAAAAACACGAGCAGTTGAAAAGAAGAACGCACCGAGGTCGTCCCTGCCAAACTGGATCGTCCAGAACAGCATAGTCTATTTCAGACCTTCCGGTTCTTCCAAATATCTCGCATATTACGACTGATTATCACTCATTTTCAGGCACTGGAGACATCAGCTTTCTTAAAAACCGCTATCTTATACATTCAGTACATTCAAGCATGCAGATATTTTTTAGAGGAAGTTCATCTTGTTTCCCTCTCACCTCGTCATATCCGTTCGGGGGAAAGATTCTATTCTCTTTTTCCGCGATGTCTGTCTCTATCGGCAAAATGCACGCGGGCTAACCGGCAGCCGTATGTACAGCCCAAACGACACACACAGAAGAAATTGCGGATTCTCCGGCTCAAGACGGCCGAGCAGAGAATTGGTCTGTCCCCATTACGCGCGGGTCTGGCCGTCTCCGTCGATCAGATACTTGTATGTCGTCAGCTCGCGCAGAGCCATCGGTCCCCGGGCGTGCAACTTCTGCGTACTGATACCGATCTCGGCGCCCAAACCGAACTGGGCTCCGTCCGTAAAGGCCGTAGAAACGTTGGCATAAACGCAAGCCGCGTCGACACGCTGCTGGAATTCTCGAATCGTTCCGGCATTCTCGGACACGACCGCCTCGCTGTGACGCGACGAGTAGCGAGCGATATGCTCTACCGCCTCGTCGAGCGACCCGACCGTGCGGATCGACATACGGTACGCGAGGAACTCGGTCCCATAGCTATGCTCGTCGGCATGTCGTAACAACGCTCCGGGATAACGTCCGTCGAGCGCCTCGTAGGCCGGGGAATCGGCAAGAATCACGACCTGTCGCTCCGCCAGCGGGCCGCAAAGCTCCGGCAGATCGGCCAAACGCTCGCGGTGCACGACGAGGCAGTCGAGCGCATTGCACACGCTCACGCGGCGCGTCTTCGCATTGAAGACGATACGGGCACCCTTTTCCAGATCGCCCTCGCGGTCGAAATAGGTATGGCAGACACCGGCCCCGGTCTCGATCACAGGAACCCGCGCATGGTCGCGTACATAGTCGATCAGTCCCTTGCTGCCGCGCGGAATCACCAGATCGATCTGTCCCACGGCCTCCAACAGGGCGGTCGTCGCCTCGCGCCCGGGAGGCATCAGCGTGACGCAATACTCGTCGAAACCGTTTTCGCGCAATACGTCCCGGATCAGCTCGGCAATGGCGGCATTCGAGTCGCGGGCATCGCTTCCGCCCTTCAGTACGCAAGCGCTTCCGGCCTTCAGGCAAAGCGAGAACACGTCGAAGCCTACGTTCGGCCGGGCCTCGTAAATCACGCCGATCACGCCGAACGGAACGGACACTTTCCGGATTTTCATGCCGTTTGGCCGCATCCGCTCGTCGAGCGTCAGCCCCAGCGGCGAAGGCAGCGAGGCCACGTTGCGCATGTCGGCCGCAATACCGGCAATCCGCTCCGGAGTGAGCTGCAATCGGTCGTACATCGGATCGGAAGGATCCTTGCGCGCCAAATCCTCGCGGTTGGCCGCGAGAATATCGTCCGATCGGCGCTCCGCCGCATCGGCTACGGAGAACAGCACCCGGTCGATCCGTTCCGGCTCGATCCGGTTCAGCCAGCGCGAAGCCTCGACGGCCCGTTCGAAAAGAGATTTCGGTTCCATATGCTTTGTTTCGCTTAATCCATATAAAGATAATCGTAATGCACGAGCGGTCGGCCGCCTTTGCGCCCCGCCACCTGCCGGGCCCGCTCGCTGTCGCATGCGACGCGGCCGACGCCGATCGCGATGCCGTCGGGCGAAACGATCTTCACGATGTCGTCCTTCTCGAATTCGCCCTCGACACGACAAACGCCCACCGGAAGCAGGCTCGTCGCCTCGGGGCGCAACAAAGCCTCGTACGCCCCCTCGTTGATATGCAATTCTCCCTTGGCGAAACCCTCGCTATGAGCGATCCACTTCTTGACCTGCGAAATCGAATGCGAGGCCGGAACGAAACGGGTCGATACGACGTCCGATCCCGGCGACAGCAGGTCGGTCAGTATACCGTCGCGCTTGCCGTTGGCGACCGTCACCTCGATTCCCTCGTCCGCCACCTTGCTCGCCATGCGGTACTTGGTCAGCATCCCTCCCCGCCCGAACTGCGAGCGACCGGTCTGAATATACCCGCTCAGATCGTCGCGGTGCGGCTCGACCGTTCGGATGACGGCCGAAGCGGGATCGGAAGGATCGCCGTTATATATTCCGTCTATATTGCTCAGAATGATCAGGGCCTCGGCATCCATCATCGCCGCGATCAGGCCCGAAAGCTCGTCGTTGTCGGTGAACATCAGCTCGGTTACCGAGACCGTATCGTTCTCGTTGACGATCGGAATCACGCCGTGATCGAGCATGACCGTCATGCAGTGCTGCTGATTCAGGTAATGGCGCCGGGTCGAAAAGCTCTCTTTGGTCGTCAGCACTTGGCCGCAGAGGATGCCGCGGTCGCGCATCAGCTCGTAATAGCGATTGATCAGCTTGACCTGTCCGACGGCCGAGAACAGCTGGCGCGCCGAGACCGAGTCGAGCTTGCGCTCCGTCCCCAACTCGCTACGGCCCGCGGCCACGGCTCCGGACGAAACCAATATGATCTCGACTCCCCCCCTATGCAACTGCGCGATCTGGTCGGAAAGCGCAGACATGCGCGTCGTATCGAGCGTACCGTCATCCCTCGTCAGCACATTGCTGCCCACCTTGACAACCACCCGTCCGAATCGATATCGTTCCATAAAATCTTCTCCTTGCCTCTTTCCGCTTGAATTCCTTTTCGATCTCCCGTCGGTCTCGTCGCGCCGGTTCTACCGGCTTTCGAGCAATCCGGCCCGCACCGCGCCTTCGAAACCGTCCCTCGTCATGGCTTCCAGTCCCTTGAGCGTAATGCCTCCGGGCGTTGTCACTTTATCGATCTCCTGCTGGGGCATCGTGTCGTTGCATTCGAGCAGCGCCAAAGCGCCCCTCATCGTCTGCATCACCACCTCGCGCGACTCGGCCGCCGAGAACCCGAGCTCGACGCCGCCACGTATCGAAGCGTCTATATACTTGAGCGCAAAGGCAATTCCGCAGGAGGCGAGCGACGTACCGGCCGTCATCATTTCCTCGGTCACGACGAATGTTCGGCCCAACTGGTCGAACATCGCCACGACGGCATTCAGCTGCTCGCCGGTCGCGCCGCTATGCGCGATAAAGGTAACGCTGCGTCCCAGCGAAATGGCCGTATTCGGGATGATGCGGTAAAGCACGGGCGCAATCCCGCTGCCGTTATCGAGCATCTCGGTCAGACGCTCGAACGAAACTCCCGCCACGACCGAGGCCACCTGCTGGCGCCGGTAATCGAGCACGTCGCGCACGCCGGCCGCAATTTCCTCCAGCAGCCACGGCTTGACGGCAAACAGGACAAGATCGGCGCTTTCGACGGCCGCCCGATTGTCGGACATCGTAACAATGGCGGAATTACACTCTTTGATTCTGTCCAAAGTCCGGGCGGTTCGGGCCGTTACGGTAATATCGCCGGCCGCTATCATGTTCCCGGCAGCCAGCCCTCCGGCGATCGCACCGCCCATGTTACCGCCGCCGATAATCGTAATTTTCATAGATTCGCTCTTTTGAACGCTCAAAGTTAAGAAAAATATCGGTTAAGCCGAGCCGGCCGGCTCCTCATTCGATATCGGGTCCGTTGGATTTCGTATTTTCCCTGAAAAAATATTTGGCGGCGCTGAAAGCACAGGATAACTTTGATCTCAGTAAGGACATAAACCGAGACAACCATGACAGAGAATATCGGATATAAGCTAAGACGTTTGCGCGAAGACAACAACATGTCGGTCAGCGACATATCGTCGCAATCGGGCGTTCATCCGTCTCAGATCGAATCGATCGAAAAAGGGGAGCTGATTCCCTCGGTCGCTACGCTCGTCAAGCTCTCGCGCTCGCTGGGAGTGCGTCTGGGAACTTTCCTCGACGGAATGGAGTCGACCGAGCCGGCCGTTACCCAAAACGGAAGCCAGGCCCCCCGCCCCACGATCAATCTGGCCGAGGGCAAGGGCAGTGACATGGAACATCTGAAATTCTACGCCTTGGCGCAAAACAAGGCCGACCGGAATATGGAACCGTTCATCGTCAACGTGGAATACACGGTTCCCGACGCGAAGCCGTCGAATCACGAGGGCGAGGAGTTTCTGTACGTACTGAACGGCGACGTGGAACTCGCGTACGGTCAGGAAAAATATCTGCTGCACCCGGGCGACAGCATCTATTTCGACTCGATCGTTCCCCACAGTCTGTCGAGCACGGAGCCCGGCGCCAAAGCCAGGATACTGGCCGTAGTCTACACTCCGTATTAATCCGTTGGCTTTCGTAGAAAAATGGAATTGATCGACTATACGCTGGGCGGCATCCTCGAGAAATGGGTGCGCGAACAGCCGGATCACGAATTCATGATATACCCCGACCGGGGACTGCGCTTCTCGTACAAGGAGTTCGACGAGCGAGTCGATATTTTCGCCAAGGGCCTGCTCGCCATCGGCGTGCGCAAGGGCAGCAAGGTCGGCGTATGGGCCAAGAACGTGCCCGACTGGATGACGCTGATGTTCGCGACGGCCAAGATCGGCGCCGTGCTGGTCACCGTCAATACGAACTACAAGGCCGCCGAGCTCGAGTACATTATGAAGAACGCCGACATTCATACCATGTGTATGGTGAACGGCTACCGCGACAGCGACTACGTGCAGATACTGTACGATCTGGTGCCCGAGCTGAAAACATTGCCCCGGGGCCATCTGCATAGCGAACGTTTTCCCGAACTGCGCAACGTAGTATACATCGGACAGGAAAAGCAGCGGGGCATGTACAACACCTCCGAGCTGATGACGCTCGGATCGCTGACGGACGACGCGATGCTCAGCGAAGCGAAAGCGCAGGTCGGCTGCCACGACGAAATCAACATGCAATACACTTCCGGCACGACCGGCTTCCCGAAAGGGGTCATGCTGACGAGCCACAACATTCTGAACAACGGGCAGACGATCGGCGACTGCATGCACTTCACGTCGGCCGACCGGCTGCTGATCTGCGTGCCGTTGTTCCACTGCTTCGGATGCGTGCTGGGCGTCTGCTCGGTCATCACGCACGGATCGACCATGGTAATGGTCGAGGACTTCGATCCGCTGAAGGTGCTCGCGTCGGTCCACAGAGAGCGCTGCACGGCGCTGCACGGCGTGCCGACGATGTTCATCGCCGAGCTGAACCACCCGATGTTCGACATGTTCGATCTGTCGTCGCTGCGAACGGGCATTATGGCCGGAGCCCCCTGCCCTATCGAGACGATGAAGCAGGTCATGGATAAAATGTACTGCAAAGAGATCATCAGCGTTTACGGCCTGACCGAGGCATCGCCGGGCATGACCGCTTCGCGCGTGACGGACTCGATGGAAATCCGGGCGACGACCGTAGGCTGCGCGTTCCCGAACGTCGAAGTGAAAGTGCTCGACCCCGCGACGAACAAGGAGTGTCCTCCGGGCACGCCGGGCGAGATGTGCTGCAAGGGCTACAATATCATGAAGGGCTACTACAAGAATCCGGAAGCGACGGCGGCCATCATCGACGAGAACGGATTTCTGCACTCGGGCGATCTGGGCGTCATGGACGAGAACGGCTACTTCCGCATTACGGGACGTATCAAGGAGATGATTATCCGGGGCGGCGAGAATATCTATCCGCGCGAGATCGAGAACTTCCTCTATAAGATGCCCCAGATCGAGGCGGTCGAAGTGGCCGGCATTCCGAGCCCGAAATACGGCGAGGAGGTCGGAGCGTTCATCAAGATCAAGGAGGGAAGCTCGCTGACCGAGGAAGAAGTAAGACTGTACTGCCGGGGACAGATCGCACGTTACAAAATCCCGAAATACATCTTCTTCGTCGACGGCTATCCGATGACCGCCAGCGGCAAGATTCAGAAATACAAGCTGAAGGACGTCGGTCTCCGTCTGTTAAAAGAAAAAGGAGTCGAAGTCATTTAATCGAGAACTGCAGGATTTTCCTGCAGTTTTTTGCTTTTTAAATCCGTCCGCCGCTACAGGGACTTTTCCGTCCGTAACATACCCCGTTTCGACTTTTGTCGGCGACGGCTACTTACACTGAGTAGGATTCATCGAAATAACGGAAGCCGTGTGCCCATCAGACAGGAATGAGCACAGCGAAACAATTTCGCGGATAAGGCGGCTTCAGGTCCACTCCGTCCGCGCCGACGACCACCTTCTCCGTCGTCTGTGCACCGGAAGCTGCATCGAACCAGCGCACTTCGAAACTCCGTCCCGAATCCGCCGGACGATAGATCACGGGCACGCCGAGCGAAAAAAACACCACCTCGATCCCATTGGCGGCACGGGACGAATACACACCCTCGCGGACGGCTTTCCGCGGACGGAGGTCCCAAAAGCGGACGCATCGCTCGATCTGGCGGATCGTACCGATACAATGCATCGAAATCTCGCAAAGTCCCAACCCGGCCGGCGGACGATGGAAACGACTCGAGGCCAGTCCTCCCAACACATTTCGGCAGAACGTAGCGACCGCATGTTCCGAATCTCCTCCGTGCGTTCGGGCACCGCTACCGTAGATCTTCACGCTATTCAAGGGCCGGGGCGACTGCCGGACATACTCGCGGACATAAAGGATGCCGTCCCAATTGGCATCGCCTTGAGCATGCGCATTTTGCGAAATATCCACAAAATCATACCGTGCAGGATAATCCAGCGTTTGTTTGTGCATGGCCGAGCGCATATTCCAGTCGTCCCACATTTCGGTCAGGCAGACCGTCCTATCGCCGGCGGCCTCGCGGATGAAAGCGGCCCAATACGCGGACCACTCCTCCCGTCCGCTCGTTTCGTTGTCAATGCAGTAAAGCACATGGGGATATTTCAGCGAAATGTCGAGCAGTTTGCGAACGAACGCCTGCTGATATGCGAGCAGAACGGCATTGTCGTCCAGCGCGGGTACGCTGAAAAAGAACGGTTGCCGATTCAGGCCAGGATGAAACGGATACGACTCGGCGAGCCCGGACTCGGCGGACGTGTAATTCACATTGTTTTTGGGGTTATACGGGTCGCTGTCCCAAAATCGCTGGGAATGATCGAAACGATCCCAAATCTCGATTTGGACGATAACGTCCCGCTTTCGAGTATAACGGAGCAATCGTTCGAACCTTTCCCAATACTCGGGATTCCACCGGTTCAAATCGTACCTGCCGTCGGACATCCTTTCATAGGCCCTTACGTCCCCCGCATCCCGGTCGCTCATCGTATTGCGTACGTAATTGCCCCCTGCGGCAATCAGAGAATCGAGATGGGTTTCAAGATTCGGACTTTGGAACAAATTGTCATTACCGGAAGCTCCCAACAAAAGGACCGGCCGTTTTTTGTACTGCCAGTAAAGAGGATTCTTGCTTCAAGGTTGAATCCGTTTTGACCCGGAAGCGGCCGATACCGACAGAAAGGACAGGAAAAGAAAGATGCACAAACGACCCATGACGAAATGGATTAATACTTACTTTCGCCAAGTTAAGAATTAACAGCGATATTTCCAAGGCCCTCCCTTTCTGCTCGAACCGTTTCAACAGCCCTGATCAACAATGGGTTAAATATCCGATTCCCCGATCAGGTATTTTTTGAAAGTTTCAAAATCGGCCGGTAACTCGACCGACAGCTTCTTCCCTCTCATGAACTCGGCGAGGCGAGCCGGAATTTCGATGCTCCGGCCGATAACCGGCTCCACGCGGTCGCGGAACTTGGCCGGATGCGCCGTTTCGAGAAAGACTCCCGTCTCGTCCTCGCGCAGCCCTTCGCACAAAGCGAGGTAACCGCATGCCCCGTGCGGATCGAGCAAATACCCCGTCCGCTCAAGCGTCTCGGCAATCGCCCGGCAAATCTGCTCGTCGTCGTAGCGGGCAGCGGATATGTCGGCCCGGATCGCTTCGAGAGAACGGCCGTACAAGTCGAGTATGCGGGCGAAATTGCTCGGATCGCCTACGTCCATCGCATTGGCGATCGTAGCGACCGACGGCCGGGGCTCGTAATTTCCCGTCTGCAAATAGTGATAGAAAATATCGTTCCGGTTATTGGCCGCAATGAACCGCTTCACTGGCAATCCCATCCTTTTGGCGAACAGTCCCGCCGTCAGATTGCCGAAATTGCCGCTCGGCACGCTGACGACGATCGGTCCCGACAGGCCGGCCTCGCGCAGCCGGGCATAGGCGTTGAAATAGTAGAACGCCTGCGGCAGAAAGCGCGCGACGTTGATCGAATTAGCCGAGGTCAGCGAAAGGCGCTCGCCGAGCTCCCGGTCCATAAACGCGGCCTTGACCAGCCGCTGACAATCGTCGAACGTGCCGTCGATCTCGAGCGCCGTAATGTTACGACCCAGCGTCGTGAACTGCTTCTCCTGAATCTCGCTGACCTTCCCTTTCGGATAGAGTACGACTACGTCAATACCCTCCACGTCCAGAAACCCGTTGGCTACGGCGCTGCCCGTATCGCCCGACGTGGCGACCAGTACCGTGACGCGGTCTCCCCCGCGCCCGAGAAAATAGGAAAGCATGCGGGCCATGAAACGGCCGCCGACATCCTTGAACGCCAGCGTCGGTCCGTGAAAAAGTTCCAAAGACCAGACGCGGTCCTCGACCCGGACCACCGGCGCGTCGAAACTCAGCGTATCGGTCACTATGCGCTGCAAAGCGTCCGCATCGACATCCTCGCCGAAGAACGCCTCGGCCACGCGGCAGGCGATCTGTACGAAAGAAAGGCCCGGCATCTCGCGGAAAAACGACTCGGGCAAACGCTCGATGCGCCCGGGCATGTAGAGCCCCCTGTCCGGGGCCAGTCCGCGCACGACGGCCTCCTTGAGCGAGGCTTCCGCGGCACGGCGGTTGGTACTGTAGTAATTCATCTGTTTTCTATTGAAATATCCGGACCGTTCCGGCCGGCTATCCGAACGCGCCGAGGCGGCCGGTCGATCCGGCAACCGAGCGTGCGCGCTATCGGTCGCCGTCGATAAACAAATTCATAAACTCGTCGCCCGACAGGTTTCCGTAACTGCCCTCCTGCGCGGACCGCTCGTCGAAACGCTGCACGCCGTCGCCCGACACACCAGTACGGTAAATCGTGAACGGTACCGGCTTGGCCGTATGCGTCCGCAGGGCGCAGGGCGTCGGATGATCGGGCAGAATGGCCATCGACACGGGCTCGTCCCAGCCGGATATCTCATCGAGAATCGTCTTCACGACCCGCGAGTCGAGGTACTCGATCGTCCGGACCTTCAGCTCGGCATCGCCCTCGTGTCCGGCCTCGTCGCTCGCCTCGATATGCAGAAAAACGAAATCGTGCGTGCGCAGCGCATCGAGCGCGGCCCGGGCCTTGCCTTCATAGTTGGTCGTATACAGCCCGGTCGCCCCCTCGACGTCGACCGGCTTCAGGCCGGCATAAACGCCGATACCCTTGATCAGGTCGACGGCCGAAATCACGACTCCGTCACGAATGCCGTAACGCTGCATCAGCGTCTCCATCTGCGGACGGTATCCCGGCGACCAGGGCCAAATGCTGTTGGCAGGCTCCTTGCCGGCCGCCACTCGGGCCCGGTTGACCGGATGATCCTTCAGTAACTCCTGCGAACGCTCGACCAACTCGTTGATGCGGACGGCCGTCGCCTCGGCTTCGGGGACCAAGGCCCGGACCAGCACATCCCGGTACGGAGTCCCCGGCACGTCGTGAGGAGGCGTCGTCGCAATCCGCTTGTCGCCGCCCTTGAGCTTCAGCAGATGACGATAGGACACGCCGGGAAAAAAATTAGCGTCCCCGCCGCCCAGCTCCTTCTGGAGAAAAACGATCAGCTCGGCGGCCTCCTCGCTGGTAATATGCCCGGCCGAATGGTTTTTGATCCGTCCCTGCTCGATCGTCAGCAGATTGCAGCGCATGGCCATCTCGCCGTCCTCGATCCGCACGCCCATGCTGGCCGCTTCGAGCGAACCGCGCCCCTCGAACACTTTCGGCAGATCGTATCCCAGAACAGAAAGGTTGGCGATCTCGCTGCCGGGAGCGAACCCGGCAGGAACCGTGGCGAGCATTCCGCTCCGCCCCAACGCCGCGACCCGGTCGATCGACGGCTTGCAGGCGGCCTGAAGAGGCGTTCTCCCCCCCAAAGAGCCGATCGGCTCGTCCGCCATGCCGTCTCCCAGAATAATGATGTATTTCATCTGCAACTCGTTTATTGTCTTTTCCAAAGCCTCTCCTCCGACAATGCCCCGCGCCTCATATCGTCCTCGTCCCCGGTCTCACCGTACGCGAAAGACTCCCGTCCCGCAGCGAAGGCCGCCTCCGTCTTCTCTCTTTCCGGCAGTCGGAATCGAAGAATCGTCCGGCCGCAATCACGCCGCCGGAGTAGGAACCTACCGGATATTGGCGATGCTGATGATGTCGGCGAACACGCCGGCAGCAGTCACGCTCGCCCCGGCTCCGTAGCCCTTGATTTGCATCGGGTACTCCTTGTACCGCTCGGTCGTCAGCAGAATCACGTTATTGCTGCCGGCCAAGTGATAGAAGGGACTCTCGCTATCCACCTCGCGGAGCGATACTTCGGTCCGGCTGTTCTCCATGCAGGCCACGAAACGCCAGCGCAACCCGGCGGCTTCCAACCTCCGGCGGCGCTGCTCGAAATCGGCGTCCACCTCGGGAATCCGGCGCCAAAACTCCTCGACCGACCCCTCGAAATACTTCTCGGGAATGAACAACTCTTTCTTGACATCGGCCTGCTCGACGCGGTAACCCGCCTCGCGCGACAGGATCACGAGCTTGCGGATCACGTCCGTACCGCTCAGATCGACCCTCGGGTCGGGCTCGGCGTATCCGGCCTCCTGCGCCATACGGATCGCCCGGCTCATCGGAACGGTCGCGCTCATCTCGTTGAAAATGAAGTTCAGCGTACCCGACACGACCGCCTCGATCTTGATAATGCGGTCGCCGCTGTTGATCAGATCGCTGATCGTGTTGATGATCGGCAGGCCGGCGCCCACGTTCGTTTCGAAAAGAAACTTGACGCCCCGCTTGCGCGCGATCGACTTGAGCTCGGCATAACGCTCGTAGGACGACGAGGCGGCGATCTTGTTGGCCGCCACGACCGACACGTTGTGCTCGAGCAGATCCTTGTAGATTCCGGCCACTTCGGCGCTCGCCGTACAATCGACGAAAACCGAGTTGAAGATGTTCATCCTCAGAATCTCGTCGCGGAAACGCTCGGGCGACGATTCGTTCCGGGAATGCTCCAGCTCCTGCTTGTAGGTCGTCAGGTCGAGTCCGTCGCGGTTGACGACGAAGCGCCGGGAGTTGGTCGCCCCGACGACGCGGATCTGCAGCGAGTTGTTCTTCATCAGTGTCTGCTGCTGCAACCGGATCTGCTCGAGCAGATTGCTGCCCACGAGCCCGACGCCGGCGATGAAAATATTGAGCACCTGATAGTCCGACAGAAAGAACGAATCATGGATCACGTTGAGCGACTTGCGCAAGCTCTCGAGCGAGACGACGAACGAAATGTTGGTCTCCGACGCGCCCTGAGCGCAGGCGATCACATTGATGCCGTTGCGCCCCAGCGTACCGAAAAGCCGTCCCGCGATGCCGGGCGTATGCTTCATGTTCTCGCCCACGATCGCGATCGTGGCCAAATTGGGCTCCTGCTTGATCCGGTTGATCTCTCCCATGGCGATTTCCTGAGCGAACTCGGCCGAGAGCACTTCGACCGCCACCGCAGCGTCGGCGTTGCGGACGCCGATCGACGTCGTATTCTCGGAAGCCGCCTGCGAGACGAAGAACACGCTGATGCCCGACTTGGCCAGCGTCTTGAATATCCTGTAATTGACGCCGATCACGCCGACCATGCCCAGTCCCTGAATCGTAATCAGGCAGGTGTCGTTGATCGACGAAATCCCCTTGATCGCCCGGCTGGGGTCCTTCACATGCTCGCGCGAGATGAACGTGCCGGGCGAATCGAGATTGAACGTATTCTTGATGACGATCGGAATATTCTTGTGGTAGGCGGGGAAAATCGTCGGCGGATAGATCACCTTCGCGCCGAAATTGCACAGCTCCATCGCCTCGACATAGCTCAGACGCTCGATCACGTAGGCGTTGTTGATCACTTTCGGGTCGGCGGTCATGAAACCGTCGACGTCGGTCCAGATTTCGAGCATCGCGGCATCGAGGGTCGAGGCGAGAATCGCCGCCGTATAGTCCGAACCTCCTCGGCCGAGGTTCGTAGCGTCCCCGCTCGCCAGATCGCTCGCGATGAAGCCGGGCACGACCACCGTGCGCGGCATCTGCCGGAACGTCTCGCGGATCAGTTCCTCGGTCGATGCGAAGTCGACGATATGCCGCCCGAAATAGGGCTTCGTCTTGACGAACCGGCGCGCATCGTAACGGACCGCTCCGGGAAGCGCCCCGCAAACGATCACCGATGAAAGCCGCTCGCCATAGCTGACGATCGCGTCGGTCGTTTTCGGCGAAAGGTCCTTGATCAGATAGACTCCTTTGAAAATATTGGAGAGCTCGTCGAGCAGGCGGCCGATTTGCTCGCGAACCGACGGCAGGTTCTCCTTCAGCACGACCGTATCGGCCAACCCGTAATGCCGCGCGACCATTTCCGCCAACGAAGCGGCATAGCCGTCATCGCCCGCAGCGGCCGTCCGGGCCGTCTGCAAAAGCTGGTCGGTTATGCCGCCCAAAGCCGATACGACGACGATCGCGTCCTCCGTACATGCTCCGACCACCTTCTTCACCTGTGACAATCCTTCTGCGGAACCTACGGACGATCCGCCAAACTTCAACACTTTCATCGGTTCTTCTCTCTGTTTTTTTGATTTCGAGCGACCCGACCGCGTCCGCGATCCGCCGCACCTTCTCTACATCAGTGGGTTCGATATTCGTTATGCAGGAAAACTCCCGCCGTCTCCCGGCACGCCATGCGCACACGCCGGTCCGGCCGCTCATTTTCGGACTTTTCCAATTTGCAATTTTAGAAAAAAATACAGAAATTTCCTAATTTTAACGTTTAGATAAAATCTATATAGCATGATCGGACCGGACGGAACAAAAATCGGCCGACACGCAAGCGCCTACGGCATATTTTGCTATATTTGCTCCGGATTTAAACCTTTACGACTATGAAACTGAAAGAGATACTGGCTATTTCGGGACAAAGCGGGCTGTACAAGTTCGTCGCGCAGAGCAAGAACGGCATCATCGTCGAGCAACTCGGCAGCGGCGTCCGCTCCTGCGCCTCGGCATCCGCCAAGGTCAGCTCGCTGGGAGAAATCGCCATTTTCACCGAGAACGACGACGTTCCGCTGGCGCAGGTATTCCAACAGATTTACGACAAGCATGCCGGCCAGCCCGTCCTGAGCCACAAATCCGCTCCGGAAGATTTGAAAAAATTCTTCGCCGAAGCCCTTCCCGAATACGACCGCGACCGCGTGCACGTATCGGATATCAAGAAAGTGGCACTGTGGTACAACCTGCTTTTGGAAGCGGGAATGACCGACTTCAAGGACGACGAGCAAGCGGACGGGAAAACGCAAGACGCGGAATAGAACCGTTGTTTCCGCAGCGAGACGCCCGACGTTCTCCGAAAGTCCAATGGTAAGCGAGCCCCGCGACGGTTATTCTATCCCTCGCGGGGCTCGCTTGCTATACGTTAAAATTCAGGCAGCCGCGTTTATCCCTTACCGCGACACACCTGCCCGATTTCCGGCAAACGCGTATTCCGATTCGGCCCAATGGCATCCGGAGTCGCCGGGACGACGAACGGGTACGATATTTGACAGCGAACAGATCATCGATCTTCGCCGGGATTTTTTCTCCGGCAAGCCAAAACGCCTTGCCATGTCATACATCGATTCGTTTCATACTCCGTCCAAACGCCGCGGCCCGAGCGCCGCAGCCTTTATGATCGCTTTTGCGGCCGCTGCCGGGGCTCTGTTCGTCCCGGCCCGTTCGGAAGCCTGCACGAGAGCCGTATATCTGGGTCCCGACGGCATGATCGTCACCGGCCGCACGATGGATTGGAAGGAAGACCCTCAGTCGAACATCTACCTGTTTCCGCGAGGCATGCATAAAAAGGGCGGTCTCGGCGAGCATTCGGTCCGGTGGACCTCCCGCTACGGCAGCGTCGTCACGGCCGGATACGACATCGGCACTTGCGACGGCATGAACGAGCGGGGACTCGTGGCCAATCTGTTGTTTCTGACCGAGTCGTCGTACACGCGGCCGAACGACGACCGCCCGGTGATGGGCCTGAGCATCTGGACCCAGTATGTGCTCGACAACTTCGCCACGGTCGACGAGGCCGTCGCCGCGCTGAGCCGGGACGAGTTCCGCATCGACGCGCCCGACCTGCCGAACGGGAGCCGGTCGACGCTTCACTTGTCGATATCGGACACGACCGGCAACAGCGCCATCTTCGAATACATCGAAGGAAAGCTGATCGTACATCACGGACAGCAATGTCAGGTGATGACCAACTCGCCCACCTACGACAAACAAATCACGCTGAACGACTATTGGGAGCAGATCGGCGGTCTGGTCATGCTTCCGGGAACGAACCGGGCGACCGACCGTTTCGTCCGGGCCTCGTTCTATATCAATGCCGTAGAGCAGACGGCCGACCCGCGCACGGCCGTAGCCGCCGTTTTCAGCGTAATGCGCAACGTTTCGGTCCCGCTCGGCATATCCCTGCCCGAAAGGCCCTATATCGCCTCCACCCGCTGGAGGACCGTATCGGACCAGAAAAACCGCGTCTACTTTTTCGAATCGACCCTCAGCCCCGATATTTTCTGGATCGACCTGAAAGGACTCGATTTTTCCTCCGGAGCTCCGGTCAAGAAACTGTCGCTCACCGGAGGGGAAATCTACGCAGGGAATGCGGCCGGGGAGTTCCGGGAAAGCGAGCCTTTCCCATTTCTGTTCGGCGTCTGAGCGACTGGGAAACGGTTTCCCTTCCGGATCATACCCGTCCCGCACACAGCGCTATTCCGACCTACCCGGCCTCGCTCTTTCGCAACAAGGATCAGCGGATGTACCGTTCCGACCTTAGAAGAGCAACCATCCGCCCCTTGCCTTCCGCTAACAGAGGCGAAACTCCCGAGCGGACGGGATTCCATATTACTGCCCGGCGAACGCGCCTCGTCGGAGCTCCCGCACGGAACGCGGTCCGACGCGCAAAAAAACAACGATGCTACGAAAATCGCAGCATCGCCGAAATTACATATTCCGTACGCAGAAGCCCTCGTCGATCGCTCGATCCGCAAGTCGCCTCTCGTCGCTTTTGCCCCGCCGAGCCTATTTGGCCTGAGCGGCCAGATCGGACGGATCTTTCATCACCATGTTCTTGTCGACCCGGATAGCCACGTTGCTATCGACTTCGACCAGAACGTAATTCTCCTTCACCTCTTTGATCGTACCGTAGATACCGCCGGCCGTTATGATTTTCTGCCCTTTCTCGAGCGCGTTGCGGAATTTCACCAGCTCTTTCTGACGCTTCTGCTGAGGACGGATCATAAAGAAATACATCACGGCGAAAATCAGCACCATCATAATCAGAAAAGAGGCGCTTCCTCCGCCGGCAGGAGCGGCAGCTTGAAGCATAACTGTCATCAAATCCATATTCATCAAGTATTATAAATTGTTTCTTGCAAAGTTAAGCGATAATTCGGATTTACCAACGCGCAGGAAAGGTAAATTCGGTTTCATTCGTCTGTCCGAAAGATTACCGGGCCACATAGCCCGTTACGACGATCGTGAACGGCTTCGGCGAAGCCGATGTGCGCAGCGTGATATGCTTGATCTGATCGCCCGCGAATCCCTTGCTGTCGAACTCGAACGAAAAATCGGAAAGGGCTCCGGGCTGTACGGGATGTCGGTCGAACTCGGCCGACGTGCAGCCGCAACTCGTCGAGACGGACAGGATCACCATAGGTTCCCGGTATCCGTTCTCGAGCAGCAGACGCTGCCGGACGATCTCGCCTTGACGCATGCGTCCCAGATCGACCGTATCGCGCGACATCGAGTCTGCAAGCAGAATCGTTCTCGATGCAACGGCCTCGCGGGTACCGTCGTTCAGAGACGTGCGGTCCACGCAGCCGACGGCACAAACGACCGCCACGAGAAAAAGAATCGACTTTGTCATCCTACCTTGCGATTTTTACGGAACATCGGCCGGAGAGCAACTTCGGTGCCACTCCGCTACTGCTCGAGCAGGCCGCGTCCGGACTTCCGAATGCGTCCCTCGGCGGTCAGCTCCTCGACGATCTTGTCCAGCACGCCATTGATGAAGACGCTGCTGCCGGGCGTACTGTAATACTTGGCTATCTCGATGTACTCGTCGAGCGTTACCTTGATCGGAATCGAGGGGAACGACAGCAATTCCGCCGTCGCGGCCGCCATGATCAGATTGTCCATGAAAGCGATACGCTCGACATCCCAGTTGCTCGTATACTTGTCGACATAGCCGATGTACTCGCCGTAACCCACCAGCGTCTTGCGAAACAGCTCCTTGACGAAAGCGGCATCGTCTTCGCTCTTGTACTGGGGGAGCAACGGCACATCGGTCTGGGAAGCCCGCATGTCGTCCAACGTACGCAGCACCATGATTACGGCGAAATCGGCATCGTCGGCCCACAGGATCGATTGCTCCTCCAGCGCCTCCTCCAGCGCCTCGCTCTCGCCGACAGTCCGCGCATAAAAGCTCTCGACCAGTCTGACATCCTCCTTGAACGAACGCGCAGGAGCATCCATGTACTTTCGGTAATAGTCGCTCTCCACCATGGCATGGTACAGCTTCTTGACAAGCTCCGGCGCCTGCACCCACCCGAGCTTCTTGCGCTGCAGATAGTCGGTGAGCGCATCGCTCTCTCTCAACGCCGCCACCACGCGGTTATCGACGAATTTGGTATTGGGGTTCAGTTCCTCGGGTGTGGGCAGATGCTTGCGGCGGCCCAGTTCGATCCGATTCTCGGCGTAATTTGCGACCTCGACGACAAGCCACAGCATCTGGTGATAGAGCTCGTAGGTCTTGTCGATGCTCAGCATAAGATTCTTTTCCGAAACGATCAGCGAATCCGACTCCGACTTGAAATGAGAATAGAGCGCCTTGACGGCCTTGATTCTGAGTAATCTTCTGCTTAACATCTTCTCTTAGAACTTAGCGGAGCGCAAAGCTAAGGATTTTTTCGGGAAAGCGAAAAAAACGCCTCCGGAATTTTTATCTTTGCTGGAAATTTTCAGCCTTGTGAGACATTACGATCTGATCATAGCGGGCGGCGGCGCGGCAGGAATCATGGCGGCCGGAGTCGCAGCCTCGGCGGGACGGAAAGTCCTGCTGTGCGAGCGGATGGAAAAACCCCAACGCAAGGTCCGCATCTCGGGGAAAGGCCGCTGCAACCTGACCAACATGCGCTCCGAGGCTGAGTTTCTGAAAAAGATCCGCCGTTCGGCCGAATTCTTCGCACCGGCCCTGCGTCGTTTCTCGAACGCCGAGACGGTCGAGTTTTTCCGCCGCATCGGCGTGCCGCTTTCCGTCGAGCGGGGAAAACGGGTTTTTCCCGCGAGCGGGAAAGCGTGGGACGTGGCCGAAGCGCATATCGGCTGGTGCCGCCGGCAGGGAGCGGAGATCGCCTGCCTGACACGCGTCAGGGAAATCCACACGGACGGAGGGCGGATCGCGGGAGCGACCGTGCAAACTCCTCAGGGAACGGAGAGAATCGCAGCGCCGAACGTCCTGCTGGCTACGGGCGGAGCTTCCTATCCGGCTACCGGTTCTTCCGGCGACGGCTATCTGCTCGCTCACAAACTCGGTCACACGATCGTCGAAATCCGGCCCTCGCTGACTCCGCTCGTGTCGGGTCTGCCGGAAACGGACCGACTGAAAGGACTCGCGCTGCGCAATGTAGCGGCGAAACTGGTCGTCGACGGCGAAACGACGCAACAAGAGTTCGGAGAGCTGGAGTTTACCCCCTTTCTGAGCGGACCGATCGTGCTGCGAATGAGCCGCCGGGCGGTCGACGCGCTGATCGAGGAATGCCGTGTCGAGCTGGAGATCGACCTGAAGCCGGCGCTCGACCGGTCCAAGCTCGCGGACCGGATCGCCCGCGAAATCGGGTCGCTGGGACCGCAAGCCGAGATTCGTCAACTCCTGCGCAGGCTCCTGCCTCCGCAACTGATCCCGCTGGCCGCCGCGACATGCCGTCTCTCCCCGTCACAGCTCCTCGCCTCGCTCGACAAACGCGACGGGGAACGCATAGCAAGCATTCTGAAAAGCCTCCGCATCCCCGTATCGGACTACCGTCCTTTTTCGGAAGCGATCGTAACGGCCGGCGGAGTCTCGACCGAAGAAGTCGACCCGGAGACGATGCAGTCGCGTCTGGTCGGGGGACTCTATCTGGCCGGCGAGCTGCTCGACATCGATGCGGACACGGGAGGATACAACCTGCAAATCGCCTATTCCACCGGGCATCTGGCCGGCGAGCTGCTGGCGTCACAACCGATATGACATGGACCTGTTCAAAAAAGCGAAACAACGCATCTTCAGGGGATACTTCCGGCTCGGAGCCCATATCCACGTAAGGCACTGGCGCGGACACGGCATCCATTCTCCCTTCATGTACGGAATCGTCCGCAACGTATTCATGAAAAGCAAGATAACCGGCCCCGACACGCGGCTGTACGACGAGCTGCGGCGCGAGTGCATCGGCCGCAAGCATGCCGTCAAAATACAGAACCTGTACACGCATTGTCGTATGGAAAGCCATACGCTGGTCCCCGGCCTCGGCTCTCAAGCTCGCGCAGGGCGCAATCTTTGCATACTGATGCCCGACGCATCGGCCGAGACGATCGTCGAAAAGGTACGGGAAAGCGCCGGAAAGGACGATTGCCTGATCCTGCTGGCACCTCACCGCAACGCACGCAGATGGCGCATGGCGCAGCAGATCCGCACGCACTACCCTTGCGTGAGCGTCGACCGGCGGGTCATGATGATCTACTTTTTCAATCCCAAGCTGCAACCCCAGCACTACAGAATCTGAAACCCAAAAAACGAACTGCCATGAAAATATACACCAAAACCGGAGACCGGGGAACCACGTCGCTCGTAGGCGGGCAGCGCGTTCCGAAAAACCACCCCCGACTGGAAGCATACGGCACGGTCGACGAACTGATGGCCCAGACGGCCCTGCTCCGCGACAACCTGCCCGACACGGAGGCGATGAAACCGTACCGCGACGACCTACTCCGGATACTCGACCATCTGATGAGGGCGGCCTCCTATCTGGCCACCGAAGGAGACGCGCCCAAATATCTCCCTCCGCTGGGCGACGATCAGGTCGGATTCCTCGAAAGCAGGATCGACGCCATGCAGGCGACGCTCCGGCCGATCTCCACGTTCACGCTGCCGGGCGGCCATCCGGTCGTCTCACTCAGCCACGTCTGCCGGACAGTCTGCCGCCGCTGCGAGCGACGGACGCTGACGCTCGCCGAAGAATACTCCGTTCCTCAAAGCGTTATGCAATACCTAAACAGACTATCGGACTACTTTTACACGTTGGGGCGTAAGCTGACCGACGAATTTCACGTAAAAGAGACATACTGGGTGTACGATAAATGAAAAAATTTCTATTTTTGCACAACTTGAATCCCCAACGCGCGACAACAATTAAAAACTTACCGATATGTACTGGACACTTGAGTTGGCTTCTAAGCTCGAAGATGCGCCGTGGCCGGCCACCAAAGACGAGCTGATCGACTACGCGACCCGCTCGGGCGCTCCGCTCGAAGTCATCGAAAACCTGAACGAAATCGAGGACGAGGGCGAAATCTACGAGAGCATCGAGGACATATGGCCCGATTATCCGAGCAAGGACGATTTCTTCTTCAACGAGGAGGAATATTAGTGTATTTTTAAGCACGAAAAACCGATATTAAGCCTCTGTCAATCAATTAAATTGACAGAGGCTTAGTTTATTAAACAACAGCATTCGCCCTTGTCAGCGGGAGAGAAACGACAGACATGCCGGCACGGTGTGTCACCGTGCCGGCGGCTCGTTGCTCGGAACAGGTGCCTCGGATCCATGCCAGCAGCGTACCCTCTTTCGTAACGATCATCGGCGTACGGTCTGTGCGCCGGTTTGCTGGAAAGCAGTATCTCGTAGTCGCCCCCCCCCCGAGCACGCGGCCGCCCAGCTTCGATCGAGAGATAGCAGCATACTGTGTCGCTTTCCGGTGCGGCGGCGCGGACATGACAACCCGGGCGACGCCGTGCGGCACGAGGTCGTGGTCGAACCGGATTCCTGCAGGAACTTTTTCGCTCCGCAGATTTCCTGTCCGGAGTATCAGCGGGAACAGCAGTCCGAGTCTTCCCCGGATGACTCCTCCCGTCATCGTCCGACAGCGGATTTGAAGGGCGAGCACTCCAGCAGCGTCTCTTCGGGAATCCCGGCCGACTGCGGCCAAAAGAACTCCTGTTTCGAATCGTCGCACCAGAAGATCGGCAGCATCAGGGGCAGATACCGGAACAGGTGGCGGCCGTCGGTCAAGCTTGGGAAGACCGCGATGAAGGCATTCGTGCGCATGCGCTCGTCCCAAGCAAAGCGCCACGAGAGATAAAGATTCTGCATCCGTCCGGGACGGGTTGCCACATCCACGCCCTCATCTTCCTTATCGGGAGTGAAATGGCCCGAGTCGAGTGTCAGTTCGCCCAGTTCCATGATGCCCTCGGGGACTTGAAGAACGCTCATGGCTTTGAAACACTCGCTGCGGCGGATCGAGCGGTGGGGAATCGTCACGCGGACCACCACCCAGGCCGAATCGACGTGCCACACGGCCCGTTCGACCTCGAAACGCACCTGCGGACGTTCGATAGGCTTCAGACGACGGTTCACCACATCGGCATCTTCCGAGCCGTGCAGCCAGGTCGATTCAGTGGCTGCGAAGGTCGGTTCGATCTCCGCAAGGCGGCGGGAGGTTGCACAGCCCGAGGCCGCAAGCAAAAGGACGGATGCGATTAGATGTCGGATTTTCATGGTTTGTAAGATTTTGATTACGTGTATCGGGCCAGCAGCCAGATGGCGAGCCCGATAACGAGTGATACGGCCAGAAAGCGCACGATGTCGCGCCGGACGGAGGGTTCCTCCTCGGGTCGGCAGCGAAACATCCGAGCCAGCTCCTCGAAACTTTGGCAACGGAAGATCGCCCGCCGGAAATCGGAGGTATTGCGCCAGCACGACTCCCCGAACCACTCCGACCGGGGATATTCGCGGACGATCCACGCCTGCAGTTCGCCGAGTGTACAATCGCGAACGGTCTTCTCGAAGTCGGTTTCGTAGCGGATCATGCGTCGGTCGGCCGGGCCGATGCGGCCGTACAGCCCGGCCGGGCCGATCTCCCGACAGCGGCGGATGACATACCGCCGTCCGGAAGCGTCGACCGCCTCCTGTCCGGCCCAACCGTCAGCCTCGGCGAGTTGCCGGCGCGTCGTCACGTTCTCCTCCCGCCAGAAGACATAGACCGTATGTTCCGCGGGGTCGAGATAGAAGACCGGGTATTTCAATGCGGCTTTCATGCCTTTTTCGGCTTGTCCGGTCTCCGGCCGTTACCATGAATAGCGCATCCACGGGCTCTTCGGGTCGCTCAGCAAAACGTCGGCCGTCTTCTTCATCACCGAGTTGTAAGCCCGTTTGCCGCCCCACAACGAGCGACCGAGGAGGTAGCTCATCGCCAGTTCGCGCCACGACCCGCACGCTTCGTGCGCCAACGCGTCGGCCCGGCCGATGTAGCGCCACGCCTCCTCCTCGGAGAGGTAGCCCATCTCGCAGCAGGCACGCGCCAGAAAGACGATGCGCCCGGCATCCCAGCCCGTCACGCCGCAGCGCCCGAGCTCCTCTTGCGAGGCGACGACGCCGCACGACATAAGCTCGTCGAAGGTCTCCCGAAGATTTTCGAGTTGCGAAGTTACTTTGTCGTAATCCTCCTGCGTGGCCATCCGCCGCCGGAGCAGGGCATCCTGCCTGTCCCGGTCGTCGAGATTGAAAGCCTCCAGCACCGTGGGCCAGCAGCAACGGAATCCCTTTTCGCAGAGGTAGTCCAACTGCCCGCGAGCCTCCTCGGCGGAGCCGATGCCCCACCAGTCGCCCAGAATTTCGGGTAGCACGTCGACGATTCCCGTTTCCAGCGAATTCTGCCACGCCCCCTGCTGAGAGGCGTACATCGCCCCGACGGCCAGCTGGCGGCACCGTTCGTCATCGAGCGTCGATTTCGGATTGAGACAGATCTCTTTGAAGGCCCGACGCAGCTTGCGCACCGTTGTCCAGATCTTGCTGCTTTTACGGTAGAGCCACGTCAAGGAGCCGACCGCCACGGCGGCCAGCATGATATAGAATTCGAGTCCCCGTTCCATCACTTCGCGAATTTTGCGTTCCTATTCGTTCCACGGGATCTGCCGCCAGGGCGACGCCTCGTTTTCGAACAACTCGGAGACGATCTCCCATGCCGTCTGGCACTCCTCTTCGTCGCCGTGCCAGACGCCGCGACCGAAGGCAAAGCTGCGTCCGTACTCCTCCCACGAAGCGAAGTTCTCGCGGGCGGCGCCGGCGGCCACCTGCATCACCCGCCACATCTCCGATTCGGAGAGGTAACCGCAATGGAAGGCCCAGCGCCCGAGGTTGGCGATGCGCACCAGATCCCAAGCGATGGCCGTCTGCGGCAGCGTATCGGCCGTGCAGCAATCGTTTTCAATCATGCACTCCGCGATGAGTTGCACATCTTCGGCCTTCTCCTCAGTATCCCCAGCTCCGGGCCTGTCACCGCGCATGAGCGCCAGCGCTGCATCGGCATCGGCATGGTGTCCCTCGTGGAGGAGCCATCGTACGATTCCGAGCGTCGAGTCGCGATCCGTAATGTCCCACCAGCTCTGCAACTGCGCGCGATAGGTTTCAGGAGCAACTTCGCTTTCGACGGCATCCACACACTCGCCGTTGTAGACCAGCAAAGGTGCGGCGAAGGCCATCAACCGTTGCTGCTCCGATGTCAGCCGACACTCCTCGGCGCGGCGGATCTCCCAGCCGTTCTCCTCGCCCAGCCAGTCGAGGGCAGCGGCATTCGTCTCGCGCAATTGATTCAACAGGTTGCCGTCCTGCAGCGCCTGCGCCGTCGCGGCGGCCTGTGCCATGTTGCGCCGTGCGGTTTCGGCCACGGTGGCGGCATCCACACCGCCGAGCGTTTCCATCGCGGCCTGCTGCGCCTGAATTTCGGCCAGATCGGGCACGGCGGCCTGCATCTGCGCCATGATCTGCGCCTGCATGTCGTCCATGTCGGGCATCCCCGGAATATGGCCCATCATCGCACGCATCTGCTCCAGAGCTGCCTTCTGTGCCGCCCGGGCAATCTCCTCCGGGCTCCGGGGGTTCATCTTCTCGTTTGCCATTCTCGGTATGTTTTAAGGTGTTCGACAATCTTATCCTTCGGCACCGGCGACGAGCAGCAGTTCGACAATCTCCACGAAGCCTCGCTCGCCGGCATAATAGAGGGCCGTATGCTGGAGATTGTCAGCCACATTGACTTCGGCATTGCATTCCACGAGCAGACGCACAACCTCGTTGTTCCCGGCGCGTGCTGCCAGAAGCAGAGCCGTTTCACCCACTCCGTTGCAGGCGTCAATCGCCGCGCCGGCCTCGAGCAGCGCCTTGGCTAAGAAACGGTTGCCCGCCTGCGCGGCCCGGTGCAGCGGGGATAAGCCACAGGGAAGGGATCGGTTTACGTCGGCACCGGCGGCAAGGAGCATTCGGGCGATGTGAAGATTTCCGCGTCCGCACGCCATCAGCAGCGGCGTTTCGCCCGCGTCGTTCGGCGCATCGAGCTGCGCCTTCGAAGCGGCAAGCAGCGTGCGAACAACCTCTGCCTGATCGTTGCAGACAGCCTGATGCAGCGGCGTGTTGCCCTCGGCATCGCGCACCGCGTCGTCCGGACGGCTCAAACGTGCCACCGCCTCGCGCAATCCGTACACCGTGGCGTAATCCAGCGCCCGGTGTCCCGACCGGTCGGTGACCTCGGTATCGGCCCCGCGGTCGATCAGCCACAACGCGGCATCCGTACGGTGATTCTCCAAGAGCCGCATCAACGGCGTGCAACCCTCGTTGTCAACAGCATCGGGATCGGCCCCGGCATCGATGAGCCGGGCAAGGATCTCACGGTTTCCATTTCGGGCTGCGGCGTGCAGGGGCGTCCCGCCCCGGTTGTTGGTCAACGAGGGATCGGCTCCCCGGTCGAGCAGCAGCACGGCCAGATCGCGGAACCCCTCGCGGCAGACGTAGTGGAGCGCCGTGTTGCCTTCGGCATCGCGCCGGTCAAGGTCGATGCCTCCGCGTTCGATGAAGATCCTGACGATATTTTTCTGCCCGTTGCGACAGGCGTTTAGGAAAGTCTGACAGTGGTCCATTGGATGCGTATCAAAGTTTTTTCAAGAAATATCTGACGAGTGTCTCGTTGTTGCTGCGCATGGCGATGTCGAGCGACGTGAGCCCCCGGTTGTCGGTCGCCGATACATCGGGCCGCCCAAAGTCGAAGAGCAGCTCGGCCGCCTGCCGCGCCGCCGGATGCGAATACCCTTCGGCCACATAATGCAGCACCGTGCGTCCTTCGTTGTCGACGGCACAAGGATCGGCCCCGGCCTCCAGCAGCCGTTCGAGCATCTCGAACTGATATGGCCCGGCGCTCCCCGGGCCAAGAAGGTGCATCAACGTCGTGCGCCCCAGCGCATCGCGGGCATTCACCTCGATCTTTTGTCCCAGCAGGCGCCGCAACGTCCACATGGCCAACTCGCAGTCGTCATGTCGGCACGTGAGCATCAGAGCACTCTCCCCTTGGAGTGCTTGCGGTGCATCGGGATGCCATCCGTTCCGCACGAAAAGCTCCAACAACGGCGCGTAACGCTCCATGCCGTCCGAGCCGCGACACCCCCGCTCAATCCAGAATCCGAAGGGGCTTTCGCCTTTTTCGGTACGACGATTAGGGTCGGCCCCAGCTCGGAGCAGCAGCGCCGCAGCCTCGGTCTCACCCCACATCAGGGCGCAAAGCAGGGGCGTCTTGCCCGTAAAATCGGACATCTCCGGGTCGTCGCATACTTCCTGCCGATCGGCACCCGCCGCAAGCAATTTTTCGAACGTCTTCCAGTCGCGTCGGCGCAGCGCCAGAAAGAGATTCATGCCGCCCGTCTCGAGCGCCCGTTCGTCGTAGGGATCCTCGCCCGAGAGCAGGGCGCTGACCGTATTGGCACCCCACGCCGCAGCAAGATCGAAAGGCGTGCGGCCCACCGCGTTCCGTTCCCCGAGGTCGAACTGCCCGCTGTCGAGCAGCAGCGCAACACTCAGATGGCAGCGCAAAGCCTCCTCGCGCTGCGCCTCCAATTCGCGCTGCGTATCGGCTTTTTGTTTCTCGGAGGTCCACCTTTCGGCGAAACCCTCGATGCGCTGTTCGGCCCGGCGAATATCGTCGGTCGTCTCGGCAACCCGCTGGCAGAGTACATGCAGGGCGTTGTCGCCGTTGCTATCCGTGGAGTCAAGCCGCTGTCCCGAATCGACCAGCGCCGCAATCAATCCATGATAACGGTTGCGGGCCGCCTCAATCAGCGCTGTCGTATTGCGTCCCGAGCGCGGGAGGTTGGCGCCGAGTTCGAGCAATCGCCGTCCGGCATCGGCAATCTCGTCGTCCGGCATCCTCCGTCCCGAACGGCACAGGGCCAGGCAGAGCAACGGGGTGCGTCCCGCAGCGTCGCGCGCATTCACTTCGGCCCCGCGCCCTATGAGGCTCGTGATGGCCTCCCGGTCGGCGAATTCCGCTGCAACATGCAGCGACGTGCGGGCCTCGTTGTCCTCGTCGCGGGCATCGGTCGGAATCCCTGCGAGAAGTTCGCGCCGGCGCGCCTCTTTCGCAACGTCAGGGTAACGGTAGAGTTCATACAGTTCCCGGAGTGGTGTCATGGATCGATTCGTTTCAGCAGATTTTCAATCTGTTCGTATCGGTGTCCGAGGCGGGTGGCTATCGTACGCACCTCCTCGTAACGGCCCAAGCGGAAGGCGGCCTCGGCGCGCAGACGTAGTATCAGCATGAGCGCGTCGTCGCGCGTCGTCTCCGGCAGCAGCGGACAGCGAGACAGTTCGCTCGCGGCCTCCCAGTGACGGAATGCTTCGGGAAGGGGCTGTGGCGTCAGTCCGTATCCGCCCGTGTCGGCACCGCGTGTCGGGATGTCGGCCAGCAGCCGCTCCGCAAGGCAGAGCAGCCGGTAACACTCCTCGTACCAACCCACCATGAAGCAGCACAATGCGCTGTTATAGCGTGCAGTCCCATTCTCCGAACCGCAGCGTTCGAAGCAGCGGTAGGCTGCAGCCCACTCTCCGCAAGCGACATACAAGACTCCCGCCCCGAACAACCGTTCCGCATTCGGAGCCGATCGCCTCGGAACACCTCCGAGCGCTTCCATGTCGTCGGATTTATTCGTCGAGCGAGACTTCGCCCGCAGCATCGGCCGTGAAGGCCACGGTGTAGTAGTTCGTTACCGTGAAGCGTCCCTCGTATTCGGTCGATTCGTTCTCGTTGATATAGTTGAATTCGAACTGCACCTCCAGCTGTTTCGACTCCTCGCGGAACTCCTCGCTGCGGTTCCAGCGATCGACCTCACGCAGCATGACCGGCCAGTTGCGGAAACGGAACATCTCGGCCGACTTCAGAGAGAGACGCTGCCCTTTCTCGTCGGACTGCACGATCGAAACGGCCCCTTCGGTAATCTTCTCGAGGTATTCGAAGTTGATAGCGTCGAGGTTGAGCGGCGTCGAGCATTCGTAGGAATAGGTCCGACGGTCGCTTTTCTTCGGACCGTCGGTCGTGAACTTTCCGCCCGTGAGCAGGAACGAGAGATTGTAGTCGTTGTTCTCGGCATCGATGTAGTACACGTCGATCTGCGTGAGGATATTCTCCAGTTTGCGGTCGTGGCCGTCCTCGTTCCATTCCACCTCATAGATCTTGTACTTCGATGTGTCGACGTTCGTCGTGATGAGCTCTTTGATTTTGGCGATGCCCTCGTCGGAGGTCATCGTGAAAGTCTCGCCCGAGCCGCAGGCGGTGAGAGTCAAGGCGGCGACAGCGGCCACCGCTGCGATTTTCATAAGTCTGGTCATCATGTCCGTATGTTTTTATATATTTTATCCCAGAAGCGTGCGGAAGGTCTCGAACTCCTCCCATGAATCGAAATATTTGGTCTCGAAAACAATATAGTTGTCCGGCAGTTTGACTTTGCACTGGTGCTCCTCCTCGTCGTCTTTCACATACTCGATGTCGGTGGTGAGGAACGAGCGGTATTGGACCTGCCCCTTTTCGACCTCGGGGTAGGTTACACGGTTGCCGTCGATGGTGATCTTCCCACCCTGAGCCTTCAGCGCGCGGGCATTGCGCATCCCCCGCCATGTAAAGAAGAGCAGCAGCACGCCGCCCACAATCAGAATCGTCGAGAAAACGGTCGGGGAAAGGATTCTCAGATGCCGGATGCGAATGCCGAAAGGGAAAAGGGCCGGAATGACGATCATCCCAACCCCGAAGGCCAAGTTCGACCATTGGTTCGTAAAGATGCTCGCAGGAGTGTAGTTGAAGCTCCTTTGGATGCGTTCGAAGGGTTTGTTTTCCATAAAAATTACCGATTGGTCAGTTTTTCACGAAGACAAAGATAGCATAAAAAGCAAAAAACATGACCCACCGGTCATATTTTTGCTTTTAATTATTGAAAAAGGCCGTGCGGAACTTTCTATCTCTTCAACAGCCCGTATATGTAAAGGAAACGGTTATGAAGAATCTTGACATCGAGACCGTCGGCAAACGACATTTGATAGGCAAGCCCGATAAAGACCTGCCGGAACAGGGCGGCGGCCTCCTGGGTGTCCGTATCGGCCCGCAGTTCGCCGTGCTCGATGCCTCTACCTATGACGTCACACCAGAGCAGATACTCCTTTTCCATGCATGCATTAAGTTTGCGCTTGCCGTCAGGATAATAGAAGAGCACCTGCTGGTAGAGGTGGAAATAACCGGCGTTGGCTGACCGCCCGGGCATCTCTTCTCGCCGGATGTTGCCCAGACGCACGATTTCGGCCATCGTGCGCTGCACGCCTTCGACGTATTTGTCGATGAAATCCCGCAACGACCCGTCCGAGGGCGCGAATTTGTTCTCGGGGTCCTGGATATGGAAGAGATAACGGTCGGCCACGGCGATGAACAAGTCAAGTTTTGTGGGGTAATAGTTGAAGATTCCTGTTTTGGTCAGCCCGACGCTTTGGGTAATCATTTGCAGACTGACGCGCTCGTAGTTCATCGACATGAACAGCTGCAGGGCGCTCTGCAGAATTTCCTCCCGGTTGGTTTTCATGACTTGAGAATATTTATCTTTTAAAGATACAATCATTATTCGGGAAAACAGTCATGTTCTTTCATCGAATATCATCTCTTTTTACGATGTCGGTAGTTCCATGTGCAGGGTATCCCCCATTTCATGCCGGTATTATGAAGTTCAACAACGCAGTTACACGACTGTCTCACCTTGCTTTGCAAGGTTTGCCAGAAACAACGATCGCATATTGAAAAATTTGTTTTCCCGACCTTTTTCTCTCATCGCCTCAGACCGTCTCGGATGGTGCAGTTTGTTTGTGCATGCTTCATTGAAGTAAATATGATAAGTCTGACACAATCGATACGAATACGAGAAGGAATATTAAAGACACCCGCGAAAGGCAAGCCTTACGCATTTCATATGATCGTGTCCCGAATACGTAAAAAGGTCTCACGGCTTTCGCACCGCTCTCTTAGGGACATGGATCGGCATAAATACGGACGATATACCGAAGCGGAGGAACATAATCGATCGGCATCCGCCGACAAGTCATGCGTCGAGCTGCTCGAGGAACCGGGATTCGCAGCAATGCCTGACAATCGTCGGGAATGAGGAGTTGTTCTGCAAAAAAGTGTTCTTTGGCGACGCAACAGAATGCCCGAAATATAGCTCCGTGTAAGCCACGATTCCCAAATACCTTGTCGGCGGGCTGTTCCGGTGACGATCGGGCCGGTTCGGCCGCTACGACTCGAATGCAGCCGCGACCTGCCTGAGATAATCCGTGATCGGCAAGTGCTGCGGACAGATTTTCTCGCATTTGCGGCAAGCGATACACTCGGAAGCCTTTCCACGGGTACCCGCATAAGTCTCGTAATAGGCTCGCTGAATCGAAAAGCCCCGGTTGAGCGACTGCTTTTCGGCATTGAACAGCGCGAAATACTCGGGAATGGCGATCTGCTTCGGACAGCCCGGCACGCAATAGCGGCATGCCGTGCACGGGATGGCTATCGAGCGACGGATAATCCCGACGGCCTCGGTCACGACGGCTCGCTCCCTGTCCGACAGAGGCTCGAAACTCCGCATATAGGACGTATTGTCCAAAAGTTGCTCCAGAGACGACATGCCGCTGAGAACCATCATGACGCCGTCGAGGCTTGCCGCGTAGCGGATGGCCCACGACGCCGGCGAAAGATCGGGCCTCAAGTCGCGGAAAAGCCGCTCGGCCTCGGCCGGAACACGAGCCAGCGCGCCTCCCTTGACGGGCTCCATCACCACGACCTGTTTGCCGTGACGGCGAGCCACCTCGTAGCACATGCGCGACTGAATGCTCTCGTTGTCCCAGTCGAGGTAGTTGATCTGCAATTGCACGAACTCCGTTTCGGGGTGCGCCGTCAGGATCTCGTCCAGCAGTTCGGCCCGGTCGTGGAACGAAAAGCCGACGTGGCGAATGCGGCCCTCGGCCTTCTTGCGGGCGACAAAGGCGAAACTGTCGAGCCGCTCGGCAGTCGCATAGTTCGTGCCGTTGAGACTATGCAGCAGATAGTAGTCGAAATAATCGACTCCGCACTTGACCAGCTGCTCGCCGAAAATACGCTCCTGATCGTCTTCCTTTTTCAGAAACATCGTCGGCAGTTTCGACGCCAGCGTGAACGAATCGCGGGCATGGCGTTTGACAAGCGCCTCGCGCGCCACGCACTCGCTCGTAAAGTCATGATACATGTAGGCCGTATCGAAATAGGTGAAGCCCCGCTCGATAAAAGCGTCCACCATCCGTTCGACCTGACGCATATCCACCGCACGGTCGTTCTCGGGCTCGATGAGCGGAAGACGCATCATTCCGAATCCCAGTTTCCCGGCCATGTCTATCTACGGATTAAGCGGTTGATAAAAAGCCATCCCCCGAGAATCTGAAGCAGCATGCCGGGAATTCCGATACGGAAATCCTGTACGGCCATATGCCAGCTGCCGGTCAGAGCCCACTCGCCCAGCGTGCCGGCAACCTGATAGAACGCTACCACAGCGGCAAGCAGCCCGAGCGACGCCTTGCGAAAACGAGCGGCAGCGAAACCGGCCGCTCCGGCCAGAAGCACGGATTTAAGCCCGATAGCGGGCAAGACCGCCGCTGCGGGCATGCCGAAAAGCGCCGAATTCAGCCAAGGCGACGCGACGGCCGTCAGAAGTCCCACGCGCCAGCCGTACTTATAAGCACCGACAAGCGTAAAGAAATAGATCGGCAGCCACCGGACGCCGCCCAGAGGGAACAAATGGCACAACTGCGGAAGAAGCACGTTGCCTGCCACGAAAAGGAATGCGGTCCAATAGGTCTTTGCCTGGCCGTATCCCAACGAATAGAGTCTTACAGTAGTCGTTTGCATATCTGCATATATTTGATTGGTTCGTTCTAAAAACGGATATTCGCTCCGGCCATGACCGTCGCCCGAGGCATCGGAAAGCCGGCGACCGTCTCGTACCTCTGCGCCAGCAGATTTTCTCCCCGAACCCAAAAGCCGAGCCAATCGGCCGCACGGAACGAGCCTCGCACGTTCCACAATACGAAATTTTCCGTAGCATAGTCGCCCGTGTCACCGAGCTTTACTTCGGTATAAAGATCTGCAACGTATTGAACGCCCGACGAAACATTCCACCGCCCCTTCGAGAACGTCGCCCCGGCATAGAGCTTGTGTTCGGGCGAAGCCAGCACGGGCCGCTGCATGTGCAGATAGCTGTAGTTGGCATCTAGCGACCACGACCTCGAAACGAGGCAGGAAGCCTCGAACTCGACGCCCGCATTCCGGATCCGCCCGGTATTGACGTTCATGGGGCGTCCGTCGACCGGCATCCGCACGATCAGGTTCTCGCCGTCGATAAGAAAGACGTTGACCCCGTAAGAGAGACGTCCTCCGAACGGTTGCTGGGAGAAAGAAAGCTCGTAGCTCCACAGCCGCTCGGGCTTCAGGTCGGGATTGGCCGGAGGAAACATATACAACTCGCGGATGGTGGGATAACGGAATCCTTTGGCCGCCGAAAATTTGAGCAGCGCTCGACGCGGCAGGACGAACGACAATCCGGCCTGCGGCACCCACTCCGTACCTACGTGCGAATGATGATCGAGGCGCAGCCCGGCATCGAAAGTCAGCCAGCGGGTCAGGCTTTGGCGAAAATCGACATACCCCGCCGTTTCATGCTGTATCTTGTCCGCCTGCATCTCGCGGTCGCCGCCTCCGACCGGCTGATTCCACGCCTCGCCGCCGAAACGGAAATAGTCCACACCCACCGTCAGGCGATTTCCCTCGAACAGCCGGACGCTCTGATACCACGACAGGCCCAGCATATCGTCGCGCGAACGGAAGCGATAGTCCAACGGCTGCTCGTCGGGATGGTACCCGTCGTTGATCCAATGTTTTCCCCAATTATAGAAAAAGCTCAGGGTTCCCGAGGTTTTCGCGTATCGGTTCTCCAGCGCGAGCGAAGTCATGCCGCGGGTTATCCGCTGATCGTTGTCGATCAGCGGATCGAACGTCTCGCCGGGATTCGAAGCGTTGAAATGGGTCACGTTCATGTCCGCCCATGCGTTCCAATGGTTGGAAATTTCATAGCCCAGCTTGGCATAGCCGCCGTACTGCTCGAAGCCCATGTTCGCCCGATGCCCGTCGGTCCGGTTGTAAGAGCCGCTGACGACGCCCGTGAAGCGTCCCTTGCGTATCCGGTTGGTCAGTTCGGACTGCAACGTATTGTAAGAACCGTAGCCGGTATGCAAATAATTCTTCACGCCGTCCTCGCGCATCTTGCGCGTGACGATGTTCACGACTCCGCCCATAGCGTTCGAGCCGTAAAGAACCGATGCCGGACCGCGCAGCACCTCGACCCGCTCGGCCATCAGCGACTGGTATGCGTCCGATATCGGATGGCCGAACAGCCCCATATACTGCGGGTGACCGTCGATCAACACGAGCATTCCGGTCGTCGGAACGCCCGATTGCGCCGGACCACCTATGCCGCGCAGCGACATCTGGCCGGCCGCTCCGCCCGAAACGCCGTAACCCATGATGCCGCGTCCGGTGGAGAACAGCCCCGGAATCCGCTCCGAAAGAATCGGCAGCAGCGAAGGCATGTTGGATTGCTCGATCCGCCGCCGGTCCACAACGGAAACGGTCATCGGCAGATGCCGGATATCGGTCTCGCTGCGAGTGCCGGTCACGACCACCTCCTCCAGATCGTGCGCCGATCCCGGCAGCGCATCGGGCTCCGTCGCCGCCGCACGCGCCAGACCGACGAAAGGAATCAGGCACAGCGTCCAAATGATCGAATGACGTTTTTTCATAGAGCCGTCAACAACTGTCTGCTCAACGGAATTCGGCCCAAACGGGAACGTATCCGGTCTCGGAAACCCTCGTTTCACGCACGCCACGTTTTCCGACCGCCGATTTTCCGGTACAAAAATAAAAAAGACCGACGAAACATCGGTAGACGCATTACAGAAAAATCTACCCCGATTCCTGATTCACAAGCCCTACGCCTCCGATGTCCCGCATCCGGCGCATGCGAATCGGTTCGGAACAGGCCGGTCATCGCGTATCCCGGACCTCCGGTCCCGCATCCTTTTTCCGGGCGCATCGCAATACCCGGCCGTTCCTTTCATCCGCCTCCCTACCCCGGCCCTTGGAATGTCGGACGCAATGTATTATATTGCAAGGAAACGATGCGCCGAACGCTCCCGAAAGATGAAAAAACTCCCGCTCGCAGTCCTTCTGCTGACGCTCTACGCCGGAATCTCCGGCTGCAACGACCGACCGGACCGGCAATCGCTGCAAAACATCGAAGCCTTCGCCCGCATGTACGGGCTCGTCCGACGGTTCCATCCGTCGGACGAGGCGCAGCGGGTCGACTGGAACCGATTCGCGCTGTACGGAGTAGAACGGGTGGCAGCATGCGAATCGACCAAGGAGCTGGAGAGGGAGCTCGAACGTCTGTTCCGGCCGCTCGCTCCAGGAATCGGCTTTTCGGACCACGGGCGGGACGAGGGACTGCCTGCCCGCATAACGCCTCCCGACACCTCCGGCAGGCAAGTCGTGGCATGGCAGCACAAGGGCGTGGATACGGAAACGGCCGTTTTTCTCGACGGACAGATATTCAACGGCGACTATATCAGCAAGCGGACGAACCGGCCGCTTGAGTACCGCAACGACAAGCGGCTGGTACTTTTCGGCCAATTGTTTCCGGCGGCCGATTACGGCGACCACGAAATCAAGGTCAGGGCACGCATCCGGAAAAACGCGCCGTCGGACGATCTCCGTCTCTCCTTCAAGGTAGCCACGAGACCGCAGTGGCGGGACGTCGTGCCGTTCGGTCCCGATGCCGACCGGTGGCTCGTTCAAAACGACGGACAGTGGGAAACCTACGAGCGCAGCTTGTCGGTCGCCGCCGAAAATCGAGGAGAGGCCATCCGATGGGGCATATATGCCGACGGAGAAGGCTCCTTCTCGGTCGGGGCGATCGAGATGGAAAACCTAAAAACGGGCAAAAAATCGCCTTCCCCGGTTTACGAAAGCCGTAGCTACCGGTATCGGACCGACTCTTCGGGAAGATACGACATCCGGGTGTACGACCTGCTTCCGGCCCGCATGCAGCTTTTCGAAGGACACGCCTCGTGCGGCGAATACCGGTCGGAACGGCTGACCGAGGGGCTGTATGCTCACGTACCGCTGGCCCTGTACGACACACGGAGCGGGACCTATCCGTCGGGCGATCCGGAAACACTGGAGGACCTCCTCCGCGCGACGGAATCCGCCGCGCCGTCGGATCGCGCGAAAATGTATGCCGACCTCATCGTGGCATGGAATGCGATAAAATATTTCGGCCCCTATCTTGCGGAAATGCGGCTCGACTGGGACGAGGAGCTGCGCAAGGCGCTGTCGCGGGCTTCCCGCTGCAAGCGATACGACCTGAGACCGTTGCGGTTGATGATGGCACAGATCGAAGACGCCCATGTGCGCTACGTCGAGCCTGCCGCCAGCAAAGCTTGGGAGCGCTTTTTACCGCTGCAAGTCCGTAGAATAGGAAAGCAGATTGTCGTGACCGACTCGAAAGACTCTTCGTTGCGAAAGGGAGATATCGTTCGGACGGTCGACGGAGCGGATGCGACGGACGATTTCCGCCGCTGCGAGGAGATGATCTCCGGAGGTCCTCACTTCAAAGCATGGATGGCTGCAAGAGAATGGCAGTGCCGTCCGGGGCAGGGTCGGATTACGCTCGAAATCGAGCGCGAAGGCCGCCGGCGGACGATTACGACGCATTGCCTGAAAACGCCCGAGTACGCCGAATGGCTCCGGTCGCTGCGGCAGCAGCGGCCGAGCCGGTGGATAGACGGTCGCACGCTCTATCTGAATCTGGCCTGTACCGGACTCGACGAGGCAAAAGAGCTGTTGAAAAACCGGCAACCGGGACAGACGGTAATCGCGGATATGCGCAACGGTATCGGATTTCTGTTTCAAGACCTGATCGCCCCGCTCTGCCCCGACGTCCGCCGGTCTTTCCGACAGGGGACTTCGCTGGTTCCCTGCCCCACGCATCCCGAAATTCCCGAGCTGAAAGACACGCTGCCGGACATCGCGCCTCCGGAACCGAACCGGAAAAACATTTTCCTGACCGGTCCCTCCAACCTGAGCCACCACGAAAGCGTGCTGGACTTCGTCCGCTATGCCGGGCTGGGCTATCTCGTCGGAACGAACACCGGAGGCTGCACCGGTCCCATAAACTATCTCCCGTTGCCATCGGGATATGAAGTCGCTTTCACCGGCAAGAAGGTTCTGAGCAATCTGGGCCGCAGCCGCTACTTCTACCGGACGGGAATCCGTCCCGACCGCTATGTCGAGGAGACGGCCGACGATATCCGTCTCGGACGGGACGTCGCGCTGGAGGAAGCCTTGCGGATAGCAGGAGCCCCGCCCTCGGCCGGGAATCCGTGACCGTCCGCATCGAGAAACCGATCGGATCAGCGATTGGTCGCAACGACGGACCGGACCGGTCTCAGCCAGTTGCCTCTCCAAAGCCGGAGAAGAAAAATCGCCCCGCGAAAACAAAGCTCGGCACACATGGCGATCCATACGCCGCGCAGCCCCAGCACCGGCGCGAGCAGAGCCGCCAGCGTCAGACGCACCGCCCACATGCTGAAAAAGTTCATGAAACTGGGAACGAGCGTATCGCCCGCTCCCACGAACGCGCCGTAAGCGACGATCGAAGCCGCGAACATGGGTTCCGCAAACGCCTCGATTCGCAGAATGGCCGTGCCCAGCGAACGGATCTCGGCATCCGGAGTCATAACCCCGATCATCTGCGGCGCGGCCAGATACATGACCAGCCCCGTGACAGCCATCACGGCCATGCCGATCCCCACCGTCATGCCTGCCAGTTTCCGGGCCAGTCCCTGTCGGCCTGCCCCCACGCCCTGCCCTACCAGCGTCGTCGCGGCATCGGCTATCCCGTAGCCGGGCATGTAGCAGAGACTCTCGGCCGTAATGGCGAACGCGTTGGCTGCAATGGCGGCGGTTCCGAGAGGCGCGACGATGACCGTAGACATGATCTGGGCTCCGCATATCACGATGTGCTCGCAGCCGACCGGTCCCCCGATACGGAGCGCCTCGGCAAGACAACGTCTCGTAGGACGGAAACTACCCGGCCGGCGAAGGAGCGCGAGCTCGGGCGAGCGCAAGCAGAGGTAGCCCGTCATCAGGCAGGACACGACGACGACGGCCAGCGCCGTCCCCGTCGCCGCTCCGGCCACTCCCATATCCGCTCCGGGCAGGGAAACCGTCCATCCGCCGAAACGCAACTCCCTCGACGGAAAGATAAGCAAGATGTTGAACACGACGTCCAGAACGCACATCAGGATGCTCAGCATGCTCGGAATCCGCATGTTGCCGCTGCAACGGAGCATGCCGCCCGAAAGAAAATTGAGCTGAAGGAACGGCAGGGACAACGAATAGATCAGAAAATAGCGGGCCGCATCAGGCACGATAGAGGCGTTTCCTCCGAGCCAGCCGGGCAACGAGCCGCTCACCGAGCAACCGATCCCCGACAGTAGCAAGCCGAAAAGAGGAACGGCGACGAAGGACTGACGCAGGACGGCCCTCGCCCCTTCCATGTCATCGGCACCGATCCGGTGCGCCGCCTGAACGGAAAAGGCGGTGGCCGCCGCCGCGCACACCCCGTTGAAAAGCCAAGTGGTCGTAGATACGAGACCGATGGACGCCGAGGCTTCGGCACCGAGACTGCCCACCATCGAGGCATCGATGTATAGCATGACGATCGAAGAGAGCTGGGCCAGCATCGACGGAACGCTCAACCGCACGATCAACTCGAGCCGCTGCCTCCAGCTCATCGGCCTGCCGGAACGGATCGACTCCAGCAATACGTACTCTTTTCTTCTCTTCCCGGAGGACATAGCCACTCAACTTGCCGGATTATCCTCTATCTGCCGAGCACTTTTCTCAGCCGCAGCAATCCTTCTTCGAGCAGCGATCTGGGACATGCGATGTTGAGCCGGATAAAATCCTCGCCTCCGGGGCCGTAGATCGTCCCGGGACTGATCATCAGCTTCGCTTCGGCGAGCAGCCTGGCCGCGATCTGCTCGGAGCTCACTCCCGTCGTCCGGCAATCGATCCACACGAGATACGTGCCCTCGAGGGGCAGTACCGGATATTGCGGCAAATACTCGGCGAAGAACCCGCACAGCATGCGATAGTTGTCCGCAAGGTATTCCCTCAACCGGTCGAGCCACTCCTCGCCCCGATCATACGCGGCCATCAGCGCCTCCACGCCGAAAGGATTGACGTCGCACACCTCGTTGTCGTTGATCGCACGATCGATTCCGGTCCGCACGTCGGCATCGGCCGAGACGATATTGGCGATCTGCATTCCGGCCAGGTTGAACGCCTTGCTGGGCGAGTTGCAGGTAACCGAGCCATGCAGGAAATCGTCCGACAGCGAAGCGAACGGGGTATAATCGTGTCCTTCATAGGTCAGTTCGCAGTGGATTTCGTCCGCCACGACGCGCACGCCGTGACGGAGGCATATTTCGCCGAGGCGGCGCAACTCCTCCCGGGTCCACACCCGGCCCACGGGGTTGTGCGGATTGCACAGCAAAAGCAGCTTGGCCTTCGGATCGGAAGCCTTCGTCTCCAGATCGTCGAAGTCGATCGTATACGCTCCGCCTTCGTAGCGCAGCCGATTGGCCAATAGCTCGCATCCGTTGTTGCGGATCGACGAGTAGAAACAATTGTAGGCAGGCGTCTGCACGATCACCCGGTCGCCCGGAACCGTCAGCGCCTTGATAACGGCCGAAAGGGCCGGGACGACTCCGGTCGTATAGAGTATCCAGTGCGGATCGATCCGCCAGCCGTGCCGACGGGCGAACCAGTCCGTTACGGCATCGTAATAAGCGGCGGGCACCCTCGTATATCCGAAAACGCCGTGCGACACGCGTCGCCGCAAAGCCTCGACGATACAGGGAGCCGCACGGAAGTCCATGTCTGCCACCCACATCGGGAGCACGCCCTCCTGCTCGGGCGTGTCCCACTTGTAGGAATTCGTTCCGCGACGCGGAACGACGGTATCGAAATCGTACTTTTCCATCGCCCTCAAGCCGAAAAACAGTTTCTCTCGCCTCCGACCCGTATCTCGCAGTCGGCCGGCGCCTTGACATGCGCATCGAGAATGATCTCGCCGTAGCCGCCGGCCGTGATCGAACCGCTGCGAGGATTTTTCACGCTGCGGACGCAACCTTTGATGTCGGCCCGAAGCGTCGAGTACTCGAACGCCAGATCGCAATCGTCGTCCATCGTGCAGTTCTCCATCACCAGGTCCTGCGCATAGCACAGGGGCTGCGTGCCGGAAATCCGGCAGTTCACCAGCTTCAGCCGCTTCGAGTGCCAGCCGAGGTATTCGCCGTCGAGCACCGAATCGTAAACCGTCACGTCCTCCGAATTCCAAAACGCATCCTTCGAATGAATCTCGGCATCGCGGATCGTCACGTTACGGCAATATTGGAAAGAATAGTTCCCGTTCTGCACGTAATCCTCGATCCGGATATTCTCACCGTGCAGGAAAAGGTAGTCGGCACGGTCCGCCCGAACGTTTTTCAGGTCCACGTTACGGCAATGCCACAGCGTCTCCTGCGCGTTAGGAATCTGCACGTTCTCGAGCCGGACACCGTCCATCTCGCGAAACATCTTCGGCGCCTCGACCCGGGTGTCGCTCATGCGCAGATCGCGCGAATACCACAGCGCAGCGCGGGCTCCCTCCGTAAAAAGACATTTCCTTATGACAAAGCCGTCGTTATGCCAGAAAGGATATTTTCCCTCGAAGCGACACCCCACGGCCTCGATGTTACGACACTCCTTGAGCGCCGACTCGCCCGCATGAACGGTCACGTCCTCCAGACAAAGGTCGCACGAGGCGAAAAGCGGGCGTTCGCCTCCGAATTCGTTACCGACAATCCGTTTCATCTTGTTATATTTTAAACTTTCAATCTGCAATAAACGTGCGTCTCGGCACAGTCCGAACGAGTTCGACTCTGCGCTCGGCCTGCAGTTCCTTTCGCATTCATAACCCACTATGCCGAACGCTTCCGATCCGGCCACCGCCGCCACGCCTCCCTCACCTGAGCGACCGAGCCTCCGTCGCACCGTCCGGACGGCCGCCGGCCATCATAGCCTCGCGAAAAGCGCCGTACAATCCAAACCGCAGGACCGCCGTTCTCCGACGCGGGGCGTCCGGGACCCGACCGGCGTTCAACAGGCCGACGGACCGATCGAAATACGTCATGCGCCATTCCGTTCGTCCGTGCGAACGTTCCCCCGACCATTTTCCCGCACGGGATGCTCCAGTCAAAGAATCTCGCATCCCGTCGTCCGGCCGCCGCAGATATGGCACAAATCGAAAGAACGACCATTCCAATGAATAATCGCCCCATTACCGCACGGAGTCATGCCGACCCGCTCACGGCTCGATCGGCGCTCCGACCTCCTCGTCGGTGGCCTCCAGCTTGAAAAACACGGGACGAAGTCCGTCGTTGCAACAAGCGATAGCCACTCCCGGCTGGCGGATCCAATCGTTGTAATAGAACGACCGCGCTCCGTTAGCCAAAGCGAAGACATACTGGTATATCGTTCGCCAAGCTCCGTCACAGAAGCCGTCCGGCTTAGCATGAGCCGCATAGAACACCTGCCCCTGTTTCATCACGGAGCAGGGCTTGAGGCCGGGCATCCCGTACTCGAGAGCCAAATCCTCGTTGAAAGTCGCGCGCAGCACGGTAATTTTCACCTTCTTCATGATCGTCTCTATTTTCTTTCATGTATTCGTCGAATGGCTCGAACCGAATTCCGCAAGACCGGATCGCCGCCCCGAGTGGCAAACACCGCACGGTCTCCGCATCACTGCCCGGAGCCTGTTCCGCATTCCGTTCCGCCGCCGACATACCGGACAGCGACCTCGCTCCGGTTCAGATCGTCCGAATTACCCGGGCAGGAACGCCTCCCACGATCGCGCGCTCGAGAACATTTTTGGTCACAACCGCTCCTGCCGTCACGACAACGCTCTCGCCGATGGTAACGCCGGAAAGAATCGTCGCGTTCGACACGATCCAAACGTTTTTCTTCAGAACGATAGACGCATAGTCGTTCCTCAAAACGCGGTATCTCGGCCGTATCGAGGAGATTCCGCGCCTCGACATGCTGTAAGAATTCATTCTGTGCCATTGTCGTACCTCATATCTCCAAACTGTTTCGCGACGATATTCCGTGCCATACCGTAAAGCCACGATATCCCGGCGAACGAACCCACCCGTTTCCGTAGCACCGCGCATGAACTCGGTCGCACAGCGTGTCGGAATTTCCGTCGCGACGAGGGCTTGACGAAATGATCGACATATTTCTCGCTCGTACGGTTCGTTATTTATCCGGCACAAAAATAGAAAGACATATGCCTCGATCGTGTAGACAGATTATCGGAAAACGTACCCCGATTACGGATTCGCGTCCGGAGCGGCCGCCGCATGTCCCGATCCGCCATACACGGAATTCCGCGCCATCCTCGCGCGCCGTATACGATTTACGGAGATTCATACCCCGATCACGGTTTCCACGGCCGTCATGAAACCGATTCGGAAGAAATGCACTACATTTGTCTTCGACATAAAATCCGAAGGCCATGCAAACGAACGAGATCATTCAGGTGAACACGATCGACCAGTACAACAAGCTGTTCGGCATCGAGACCCGGCACCCGCTGATCGGAATCGTCGATCTGAACAGACCCGAGCAACTGATTCCCTACAAGATGAACATCGGGTTCTACGCCTTGTTCCTCAAAGAGGAAGTATGCGGCGAACTGACCTACGGACGCGGCAGGTACGACTATCAGGAGGGCACGGTCGTAGCGCTCGCTCCCGGCCAGATCGTCGGTCTGAACAACCCCTCGGGAGTGAAGCCTCCCGCCTCGAAGGGCCTGCTGTTCCATCCCGATCTGATCCGGGGCACGGCGCTCGGGCAGGAGATCAGGAACTATCAGTTCTTTTCCTACGAGGCCAACGAAGCCCTGCATCTGTCGCTGGAGGAACGTCGGATCGTCGCCGACTGTCTGAACAAGATCGCAACGGAACTGGAACATCCGATCGACAAGCACAGCCGCCGCCTGATTACGGCCCATATCGGCGTGCTGCTCGACTATTGTCTGCGTTTCTACGACCGCCAGTTCACGACCCGCAGCGAGCAGAACCGCGACGTCATCGTACGGTTCGAGCGACTGCTGGACGAATATTTCGAAAGCTCGATGCCGCAAAGCGAGGGACTGCCTTCGGTCCGATACTTCGCGGAAAAGGTATTCCTCTCTCCGAACTATTTCGGCGACATGGTACGCAAGCAAACCGGGAAAACGGCCTCGGAGTACATACAGACGAAGATAATCGAACGGGCCAAGGAAAATCTGCTCTCCTCGGACAAAACGACGAGCCAGATCGCACTCGAACTCGGATTCCAGTACCCGCAGCACCTGAGCCGGATGTTCAAGCGCATCGTCGGATGTACGCCCAACGAATTCCGGACCCGGGACTGAATCCGAACACCCAACGAAACAATCCGCCGGGGAACGCGGCTATGCGATATCGCATGAACCCGGACCGGACGGTTGCGCCGGTCCTCCCTGCGGCAGGAATCGCCATGACAAACAAATCGACCGATTCGAAGATTCATATCGCCAGGGAACCGGCCTCCGGAGAGATCGTTCCCTTTATCCGCCTCCGGGGATGGTATACCGTCGTTCTGAGGGATTCTATGCCGGAAAGCGAAACGGCATACGGCCGGAAACTCTACGATTTCGCCGAAGGAACGCTGACATTCGGCAGCCCGGAAACATCGCCGGCAACCATTCATATGAAAACGGACGCTCCCATCAGACGGTTCCTCGCATTCCGTCCCGACCTTCTGTGCCCGGCATACAGGCGACAGGCCATGAAGGATTACTCGTTTTTCGCCTATGACCAGAGCGAGGCGCTGCACCTGTCGCACAGGGAAAAGCAAACGATCGTCCGATGTATGGACGACCTCGGCGAGGAAGCCGGCCATTCGGCAGACACTCACAGCGATTCGCTTCTGTCGGGACTTTTGGAATGCTTGCTGGACTACTGCATGCGCTACTATGAAAGGCAATTCATCACGCGCGGTCCGGCCAACGAACAACTGATGCGGCAATACGAATCGGTTCTGGACGGCTATATCCGGGCCGGGAAACTGAGAACGCGCGGGTTTCCTACGGCCGAATACTGTTCGCAACGGCTCGGACTATCGTCCGCATACTTCTCGGATATGGTGGAGCACGAAACGGGCAAGCGGCCGGAGACATACGTCGAACTCAAGCGCATGCAAATAGCCCGGCAAAGACTCCTGACCACGAAAGCGCCCGTCCGTGCGATCGCCGAGGAGCTGGGATTTCCGTCCTCGCAATTCTTTTGCTCGCTGTTCAAAAAGATCACCGGCCTGACGCCCGACCGTTATCGGACGCTCTGCTGACCGTATATGCCGTAAACATTTTTTCTGCCGTCGGACCTCGCACGGCAGCTTTCGTCGTTTCTCGTTCCGGTACATTCATCGGGTGCGGAACCGAAGCGCCGGTTTACATAGCCGACGACCGCTAACCGCACGACTACATCCGGACGGTCCAAACGGTTGCGAAGGTTCCGCTCCCCTTCCGCAAACCGAGCCGTCCGGCCCGCCCTCTCCGTAAGAGGCACGGGAAAACCGTCCGGAAGTTCCGTCGCCGGCGACCAACAAGACAAGCGAGTCCATTGCCGGCACGAACGCCGTCATGCTCCGTCCCATCACGGAATCCGTCGACAATATTCCGCCGACCCGTTGACCCGCAGCCCGAAAAGTACGATCTTTGCATATCGCATTCAGTCATCAAAGAAATCGGATTATGAAAAACGCCACATTCAAAAACGGGGACCCGATTCCGCAGCTCGGACTGGGAACCTGGCGATCGGAACCCTCGGAAGCTTACCGGGCCGTCAAGGAGGCTTTGCGCATCGGATACCGTCACATCGACTGCGCGGCGATTTACGGAAACGAAAAAGAAGTGGGACAGGCTCTGCGCGACTCTTTCCGGGAAGGAATCGTCCGGCGGGAGGAACTGTTCGTCACCTCGAAACTGTGGAACAGCCACCACGCTCCTCAGGACGTCGAACCGGCCATCCGGCAGACCTTATCCGATCTGGGGCTCGACTACGTCGACCTGTACCTGATCCATTGGCCGCTCGCCTTCCGGAAAGGAATCGGTATGCCGCAAAGCAAGAACGACCTGATCCCGCTCTCGCAGATTCCGCTCTCGCTGACATGGGAAGCGATGGAAAAACTGGTCGACGGAAAACTGACACGCCACATCGGCGTATCGAACTTCAGCATCGAGGCGATCGAGAAACTCAACGACGGGGCACGCATCCGGCCTGAAATGAACCAAATCGAAATTCATCCGTACATGCAACAGGACCGTCTGGTCGATTACTGCCGCGACACCGGTCTGCTCGTAACGGCCTACTCCCCGCTGGGCAGCCGCGGCAACCGCGTACTGAAAGATCCGGTGGTCGTCGCCGTGGCGCAAAAGCACGACTGCACGCCGGCACAGGCGGTACTGGCATGGCTCATGGCCCGCGACATCGTCGTCATTCCGAAGTCGGTCCACGAGCAGCGCCTGCGCGAAAACTTCGAGGCAACCGACGTCGCTTTGGACGAGGACGATATGCGCCGCATGGCTTCGATCGAGCGGCACGAGCGCATGAGCGACGGCTCGTTCGCCCTGTTCGAGGACGGCCCGTATACGGTCTACGACCTGTGGGGAGCGGAATAACGGCAGACTGTGGCCCGCAAGAGACGATAGGAATCAGTCCGGCCAAGCCGCTCTGCATCGCCAACGATGCGATCGACCTGTCGCCCTCGGTCCAAAGTCGGCCGGAAAGTCCCGGGCGAACGGACCGTTCGTACTTTCCGCCCTGCTTTCCCTGCGAACAAGCCTCGGGCGGCTGGACGGAACGGCTCCCGGGCATTTCTCCGTCCGAAGATCGCCGTCGGGAAAATACCCGCGCGGAAGCCGTGTTCCGATTGCGCCCGGTCATACGGTCCCAATCCGCGCCACGCCTTTCCGGGCGAGCTTTCCGCCCATAAAAAGCGGGGCCGGCAGAAAATCTGCCGGCCCCGCATCCGTAACGGGTCCGCTTCCGACCGCCTGCGCCACCCGTCTCCGAACCGACAGACGGCAGCAAGCACGCCGAAGCGAACATGTCCTATTCTATCTCGACCAACTGGCTGTCGACGGCTACCGTTTCGCCCTCGGCTACCAATACCTGCTTGACCGTACCGGCATAGTCGGACATGATGCTGTTTTCCATCTTCATGGCCTCCAGAATCACGACGTCCTGTCCCTTGGACACCGTATCGCCCGGAGCGACGAGCACCTTCAAAATACGGCCCGGCATCGGAGAGGTCACCACGTTGCCCGTAATCGGAGCGGCGGCAGGCTTGGCGGGCTCCGCTTTCGGGGCCTCGGCGGCCGGAGCGGTGGCGGGCGCCGGAGCCTCTTCCTTCGGCTTCGACGCCTGATAACGCGCTTTTTTCACGCCGGTCAGATAATTCTTGGCTACCAATGGGAACAATTCGAGCAACAGCACCTCCTTCTCGTTCTCGGCCAGTTTGACGCCGCCGGCTTCTTCGAGCACGGGATTCGGCTGCATCTTGTACTTCGACGTGTCGTAAGGCGTCTCCTCGCGGACTCCGGCGATCTTCAGCCGGAACTCGGGATCGACCTCGACCGGCGTCTTGCCGTATTCGCCCTTGACCAAATTGACGAACTGGTTCGACACGTTCGAATACATCGGCTTCCCGTTCTTGATGTCCAGCGCGCAGTTGACGGCCTGAGCGCCGACGATCTGGCTCGTCGGGGTCACCAGCGGGGGCAGGCCGGCGTCGAGACGCACGCGGGGAATCAGCTTCATAGCGCTCTCGAGGATCGACTCGGACTTGAGCTGCTTGAGCTGCGCCACCATGTTCGTGTACATGCCGCCCGGTATCTCGGCTTTCTGGACCAACTCGTTCGGTTTCGGGAAGTTGAAATAGCGCTCGATCGCGTGGCAGGCGTCGATCAGCTCGGCCTCGTTCCCGCTCTTGGCCGCCGCAACGGCCCGGTCGAATTCCTTGTCAATATGTTCGGGCAGCTTGTCGGTCAACGGGTTGAAAGGATTGGGGAAAACCTTCACGGCATCCACCGCGTCGAGCTCCTTGCGGATGGCATAAAGCTCCTTGTTGATCTTGGCGACCGCCTCCATGTTGATGTCGAGCTCGACGCCCATCTTCTGACAGAAAATCCAGATCAGTTCGATGGCCGGAGCCGCCGGACCGCCCGCGAAGTTCCATATATTCGTATCGACGATATCGGCTCCTGCCTCGATAGCGGCCACGACGGAAGCCAGGCCGTAGCCCGGCGTGCAGTGGGTATGGAAGTCGATCGGAATCGACAGGTGCTTCTTGAACAGCTTGATCAGACCCGACACGCGTTTGGGAGGAATCAGCCCGCTCATGTCTTTGATCGTGATCATGTCGGCGCCGAGGGCGGCCATCTGCTGGGCCTTGCTCAGGAAATACTCGTCGGTGAATACGGCCTTGGGCAGCCTTTTGCCCTTGAGCATGGCTTTGAAGCGCTCCATACCGCTGAAATGCGGATCGATCGTATAGCAGACGGCGCAGTCGGCGATGCCGCCGTACTTCTTGATGTATTTGATCGTCGATTTGACGTTGTTCACGTCGTTCAGCGCGTCGAAGATGCGCATGATGCCGAGCCCCGACTCGATCGCATTGCGGCTGAATCCCTCAATGATCTCGTCGGTGTAGGGAGCGTAGCCGAACAGGTTGCGGCCTCGCGAAAGGGCCGTCAGCTTCGACACGTCGCCCACCACGGCGTGAATCTTCTCAAGGCGGTCCCAAGGATTTTCGTTCAGGTAGCGCATCACCGAGTCGGGTACGGCGCCGCCCCACACTTCCATTGCGTAGAAATTGGCGTCCTTATAGAAAGGCAGTACACGGTCGATCTGCTCCTGTTTCATCCGCGTGGCGAACGCCGACTGCTGTCCGTCGCGGAGCGTCAAGTCTCTTATCAAAAGTTTTTGTGCCATAGTGAGAGCTAAGATTTTAGGGTTAAAGATTTTTCATGTTTCCCGAGGGGCGGCACGGACGGATCGCATTCTCCTTTCCGGCTTCCGGCGCGCGGCCACTGTTAGTCCGCTAACAAAAATAGTAAATTTTACGCACATTATATCCGTCGCGCGCAATTTATTTGCTATGGCCAGAATATTTTGCAATTCGTCTGTTTCTTCCTACCTTTAGGGCTCAAATAAAACGAAGGGAGAGATCATGATGGAAAGGAACTACAAGCTGCCGAAGGAAGGCGGCCTCGAACCCGGAGCCGACCCGGCCGACATCATCCGGAAATTCGAAAAAATCTACACGAACATTTACGAGAACGAAGCCAGCGGGGCGGCCTACGTCGCCCGGGAAATCGCCGATTGCATCCGCGAGAAACAATCTATCGGCGAAATGTGCGTGCTGGGCATCACCACCGGCAAGTCGCCCGTAGGCGTATTCCGGGCCTTGGTCGAACTGCACCGTAGCGAGGGTTTGAGTTTCCGGAACGTCGTCGTATTCAGTCTCGACGAGTTTTTCCCGATCACGCCCGAAGAGCTCCAGAGCCGCAACTACTCGATCCACGAGAGCTTGCTCGATTTGGTGGACATCACCCCCGAGAACATCCATATCCCGGACGGTACGCTGCCGCAGGACGAAGTGGCCGCTTTCTGCCGCGAGTACGAGTCGAAGATCGAGGAGTACGACGGCATCGACCTGATGATTCTCGGCACGGGCGTTCAGGGACAGATCGGCTTCAACGAGCCCGGCTCGTACACCAATACCCGCACCCGGCTGGTAGCTCTCGGCAACGAAAGCCGCAAGTCGGCCGCCTCGATCTTCTACGGTATCGACTACGTACCGCACAAGGCCATCACGATGGGTCTCGGCACGATACTCGGCGCCAAGCGCATCATCCTGATCGCATGGGGCGAGGAGAAGGCGCAGGTCATCAAGGACACCGTCGAGGGTGAGAAGCAGCTGATCGTTCCGGCGACCTGCCTGCAGGATCATCCGAACGTCGAGGTAGTCGTCGACGAAGGAGCGTCCTCGCAACTGACGCGCGTCAAAACGCCGTGGCTCGTAGGTCGCTGCCTGTGGCCGTCCCGTTTCATCCGCACGGCCGTGCTGTGGCTGTGCGAACAGGTCCGCAAACCGATTCTGAAACTGACCTATCAGGACTACGTCGACAACCGGCTCGGACAGTTGCTCGAAATCTCGGGCATGGCCTACGACGAAATCAACATACAGGTATTCAATGACTTGCAGCACACGATCACGGGTTGGCCGGGCGGCAAGCCGAACGCCGACGACTCGACCCGTCCCGAGCGGGCCTTCCCCTACCCCAAGCGCGTGGTGATTTTCAGTCCGCATCCGGACGACGACGTGATCTCGATGGGCGGTACGTTCCGGCGCCTGATCACGCAGGGACACGACGTGCACGTAGCTTACGAGACATCGGGCAACATCGCCGTGCACGACGACGTCGTACTGCAGACGATCGACACGGCCCGCGAATGCGGATTCGAAGACAAATACGACGAAGTGAAGCGCATCATCGCAGGCAAGCGCAAGGGCGAACCGGAACCTTTGGAACTGAGGAAGCTCAAGGGCTCGATCCGCCGCGCCGAGGCCAAGGCCGCCTGCCGTCACATGGGGCTGAACGACCGGACCAACGTCCATTTTCTGAACCTGCCGTTCTATGAAACCGGAGGCGTCAAGAAAGGATTGCTGACCGATCGGGACATTTCGATCGTCGTCGATCTGCTGCGCAAGATACAACCGCATCAGATTTACGCCGCGGGCGACCTGTCGGACCCGCACGGCACGCACCGTACCTGCATCGAGGCCGTACTGGAGGCGATGCATGTCGTGAAGGACGAGCCGTGGGTCAAGGACTGCCGCTTCTGGCTCTACCGGGGCGCATGGCAGGAGTGGGACCTCGACATGGTCGACATGGCCGTGCCGCTGAGTCCCGACGAGGTGGTCCAGAAGCGTCACGCCATCTATCGCCACCTGTCGCAGAAAGACGTGATGCCTTTCCCCGGCGAAGACAAGCGCGAGTTCTGGCAACGGGCCGAGGAGCGCACGCAGAACACGGCCAAGCTGTACGACCGGCTGGGCATGGCGGAGTATCAGGCCATCGAGGTATTCGTTCAGCTGAAGAATCCGGCGCAACTGTAGCCTCCCGTTCCCGATTTTTCGGCCCGGCGAATCTTCGCGCTCCATTTCAAGAAACGCGACTTTCGCCGGACTCCCCGAGGGCACTCCCCTCGAAAACAGAAAAGAGAAACGAACCAAATAAGCAAACATAAGACATGAGAGTCATCATCGAACCTACCAACGAACAAGGATCGGCCTGGGCCGCCGCCCATATCGCCCGGCGGATCAACGAACATGCGAAATCGACGGACCGCCCGTTCGTACTGGGTCTGCCCACGGGCTCCACTCCGCTGGGGACCTATCGCAAGCTGATCGAAATGTGCAAGGCCGGACAGGTCTCGTTTGCCAACGTCATTACGTTCAACATGGACGAATACGTCGGCATTCCGAAAGACCATCCCGAAAGCTACCACTCGTTCATGTGGAACAACTTTTTCAGCCACATCGACATCAAGCCCGAAAACGTGAACATTCTCAACGGCAACGCGCCCGATCTGGAGAAAGAGTGCGCGGACTACGAGGCGCGGATCGAGAAGGCGGGAGGCATCGATCTGTTCATGGGCGGCATCGGATCGGACGGACATCTGGCCTTCAACGAGCCGTTTTCGTCGCTCGGCTCGCGCACGCGAGTCAAGTCGCTCACGAAGGACACGATCATCGCGAACTCGCGCTTTTTCGGCCATGACGTGAATCTGGTCCCCAAAACGGCGCTGACCGTCGGCGTGGCGACCGTCATGTCGGCCCGCGAGGTACTGATCCTCGCTTTCGGACACAACAAGGCCCGTGCGTTGGCAGCCGGCATCGAGGGCGGCTACTCCCACCAGTGGACGATCAGCGCGCTGCAGGTTCATCCCAAGGGGATCATCGTATGCGACGAAGACGCGACGGACGAGCTGAAAGTCGGCACGTACAAATATTTCAAGGATATCGAGGCTAAAAATCTCGATCCGGCCTCGCTCGGAGCATAGCCGCGCTCTATCGGAGCCGCCGGACCGGCGGCTCCGAGTGCGGATGCAGGCAGGCGAGAGACCATTTCCGGACGCGCGTCCGGTCGGAAAAATCGACCGGACGCGCATTCTATTCCTACGCATAACGAAGTACGGCTTGGGGCCGTACTTTTCGGAGCCTTCTGTGTCCGAAAGGCGCCCTGTATTTTTCAATAAAGTCGAGCCCGGACGAAGCGGCCGCCCCGAGGAAAAGGAACGGATCGCGGATATTTCCGCTGTTATATTCCATCTCTTTTGCGTATCTTTGCGATCTACACGAAATTCACCGACAGAAAACCTATGACGGACGAAAAAATCATATTCTCGATGGTGGGGGTCAGCAAGACTTTCACGAACCAGAAAAAGGTACTGAACAACATTTACCTGTCGTTTTTCTACGGCGCGAAGATCGGCATCATCGGCCTGAACGGGTCGGGCAAGTCGACGCTGATGAAAATCATCGCCGGAATAGACAAGAACTTTCAGGGCGAAGTCGTCTTTTCGCCCGGATACACGGTCGGCTATCTCGAGCAGGAACCGCATTTGGACGACACGAAGACGGTCCGCGAGGTGGTCGAGGAAGGCTGCGCCGACGTGGTCGCGCTGCTCAAGGAGTACGAGCAGGTCAACGCCCGTTTCATGGAGCCGATGGACGACGAGCAGATGGCCAAGCTGATCGAGCGACAGGGCGAGCTGACCGAGCAGATCGACCACAAAAACGGCTGGGAGCTCGATGCGACGCTCGAACGGGCGATGGACGCACTGCGCTGTCCCGACGCTGACGAGCCGGTGAAGCACCTCTCGGGCGGCGAGCGTCGCCGCGTGGCGTTATGCCGGCTCCTGTTGCAGCAACCCGACGTGCTGCTGCTGGACGAGCCGACGAACCATCTCGACGCCGAGAGCATCGACTGGCTCGAGCAGCACCTGCGACAGTACAAGGGAACGGTGATCGCCGTCACGCACGACCGTTACTTCCTCGACAACGTGGCCGGATGGATACTCGAACTCGACCGGGGCGAAGGCATTCCGTGGAAAGGCAACTACAGCGGCTGGCTCGAGCAGAAGTCGCAGCGGCTGGCTCTGGAGGAAAAGCAGGAGAGCAAGCGCCGCAAGACGCTCGAGCGCGAGCTCGAATGGGTCCGCATGGCTCCCGCCGCACGGCACGCCAAGAGCAAGGCGAGGCTGTCGGCCTACGACCGGATGCTGAACGAGGACACCAAGCAGAAGGAGGAAAAACTCGAAATATTCATCCCGAACGGTCCGCGTCTGGGCGACCGGGTGATCGAGGCGCAGGACGTGGCCATGGGCTACGGCGACCGGTTGCTGTACGAGCACCTGAACTTCTCGTTGCCGCCGGCCGGCATCGTCGGCGTGATCGGCCCCAACGGCGTGGGCAAAACCACGCTGTTCCGACTGATTATGGGCATCGAAAAGCCGCTGCACGGAACGTTCAGCGTCGGCGAAACGGTCAAGCTGGCCTACGTCGACCAACAGCATGCGTCGATCGACCCGGAGAAAACCGTCTATCAGGTCATTTCGCAGGACAGCGAGCTGATCCAGCTGGGCGGCCGCAGCATCAATGCGCGTGCCTACGTATCCCGGTTCAACTTCAGCGGAGCCGATCAGGAGAAGAAATGCGGCGTGCTGTCCGGAGGCGAGCGCAACCGGCTGCATCTGGCCCTCGCGCTGAAAGAGGAGGGCAACGTACTGCTGCTGGACGAGCCGACGAACGACATCGACGTGAACACGCTCCGAGCGCTGGAGGAAGGTTTGCAGAACTTCGCAGGCTGCGCCGTCGTCATCTCGCACGACCGCTGGTTTCTGGACCGCATCGCGACCCATATTCTGGCCTTCGAGGGCGACTCGCAAGTCGTATTTTTCGAGGGCGGATACAGCGAGTACGAGGAGAACAAGCGCAAGCGGCTCGGCGACGACCAGCCGCACCGCGTCAAGTACCGCAAGCTGATGGCCGACTGAGTCCCGCAAAACGGGATCGACGTTCCGATGTCTGCCGCACCGTAACGTCGAGAAGGAGAAGCGCCCGACGCGCTCGCACGGAAGACGTGTCCGCAGAAACGATTGCGCGCCGACGAGACGGTACGCCCGCACGGCGGATCGCTTCGGAAAACGGGAAGAAGCATTGCGGGTCTTTTTCGCTTCGTTCGACAGGGTAAAAACCGCCGAACCGACCGAACGCTCGGCGGCACGGATGAACAAGAAACTACGATAAACGACAATATGTGATATGGCACAAAAACCGTCCATTCCGAAAGGCACGCGCGATTTCGGCCCGGAGGAGATGATCCGGAGAAACTACATTTTCGATACGATCAAGGGCGTCTTCCGACTATACGGCTTCCAGCCGCTCGAAACTCCCGCGATGGAAAACCTCTCGACACTGCTAGGCAAATACGGCGACGAGGGCGACAAGCTGCTGTTCAAGATACTGAACTCGGGCGACTTTCTGAGCGGAGTGAGCGACGAGCAGCTGCACGGCAACCCGAACGCCCTCTCGACACGGCTGTGCGAAAAGGGGCTGCGGTATGACCTGACCGTCCCGCTGGCCCGCTATGTCGTACAGCATCAGGGAGAAATATCCTTCCCGTTCAAGCGTTACCAGATCCAGCCCGTGTGGCGGGCCGACCGGCCGCAAAAAGGGCGATACCGCGAGTTCTATCAGTGCGACGTCGACGTGATCGGCAGCCGCAGCCTGCTCTGCGAGGTCGATCTGGTCGAGATCGTCGCCAAAGTTTTCCAGCGGCTAGGCATTCGAGTAACGCTTAAGGTAAATAACCGTAAAATATTGTACGGCATAGCCGAAACGATCGGTCATGCCGACAAGATGATCGATATTACCGTGGCGATTGACAAGCTCGAGAAGATCGGACTCGAGGCCGTGAACGGCGAGCTCCGCGAAAAGGGCATCGACGAACGGGCGATCGAAGCTCTGCAGCCGATCCTGTCGCTCGAAGGCGCGAACGGCGCGAAGCTGGCCCGGCTGAGGGAAATCCTCGCAGACAGTCCGGTCGGACTGGCCGGCGTAACCGAAACGGAAACGATTCTTTCCTATGTCGAAACGCTTGGCACGGAATTGGAAATCGAATTGGACTTGTCTCTGGCACGCGGTCTGAACTACTACACGGGGGCGATCTTCGAGGTCAAGGCCCGCGACTTCGCGATCGGGAGTATCTGCGGCGGAGGCCGGTACGACGATCTGACCGGCATATTCGGCATGCCGAATACCTCGGGCGTAGGCATCTCGTTCGGAGCCGACCGGATCTACGACGTGATGACCGGCCTCGACCTGTTCCCCGACGATACGAAAGGGACGACCCGTGCGCTGATGCTCAATTTCGGAGGCGAGGAGGAGCGCGTATCCCTGAGACTGGCGAAAAACCTGCGCGAGGCGGGCATCGCTTGCGAAGTCTACCCCGAAAGCGCGAAGATGAAAAAGCAGATGGAATACGCCAACCGGCGCGCCGTGCCGTGGGTCGTGATCGTCGGCAGCGACGAGCTGGCCTCGGGCCGCGCTACCGTCAAGAACATGGCCACCGGCGAGCAACAAGCCGTAGCTTTCGACGAACTGATCAACCGCATCGAATAATGAAAACAATCGCTCATAACCTGCTCCTGTTCGCAGCGCTCGCGCTGCCCGCGCTCTGCGCCGCGCAGCCCAAGCCGACGGACGACCCGCAGCGGAACCTGCAGAAGTTCGACAACTTCTACCGCTATCTGAACATGACCTATGTCGATACCGTTCACAACGGGCAGCTGGTCGAGAACGCGATCCGCGAAGTGCTTTTGCAACTGGACCCTCACTCGGCCTACGTATCGCCCGAGGAAATGGTCGAGGTAAACGAATCTTTCGACGGAAGTTTCAGCGGGATAGGCATCGAGTTCAACGTACTGAACGATACGATTATCGTCGTGAACGTCATATCGGGAGGCCCTTCCGAGAAAGTGGGGCTGTTGCCGAACGACCGGATCGTCGAGGTGAACGGCCAGAATGTCGTGGGAACCAAACGAATCGACGTGCCGAAAATCCTGCGGGGTCCGAAAGGAACCAAAGCGGAAACGAGAGTCGTCCGGCGCGGCGTGGAAGAGCCGCTCGACTTCACGATCGTCCGCGACAATATCCCGATCAATACGGTCGATGCGGCCTACAAGGTCGACCCGTCGACCGGCTACATACGCGTGAACCGGTTCGCGAACAACACGTTCAAAGAATTCGCCGAGGCCATCGACAAAATGGGCCCGATCGATGCGCTGATCCTCGACCTGCGAGGCAACGGAGGCGGCCTGATGGATCAGGCGATCCGGATGAGCAACTACTTCCTGCCGCAAGGCTCGGTGATCGTCTCGACCGAAGGCATGAAGGTCCCGTCCGACCGGATCGTCGCCCCGAGCGACGGGCCGTTCAAAGGCAAGGTGATCGTACTGGTCAACGAAACGTCGGCCTCGGCCAGCGAGATCGTGTCGGGAGCCCTTCAGGACTGGGACCGGGGGCTGCTGATCGGTCGCCGGACGTTCGGCAAAGGGCTTGTCCAGCGCCAGTTCCCTCTGAACGACGGCTCGGCAGTCCGGCTGACCGTAGCCCGTTACCACACTCCTACCGGACGGGTTATCCAGCGGCCTTTCCGTTACGGCGACCGCGAAGGCTATTACGAAGATTTCAACCGCCGGTTCCAAACCGGCGACTCGGCCGTCAAGGAGGAGGTCGATTCGACGCAGGTCTACAAGACCCTCAGGCTCGGGAGGACGGTTTACGGCGGAGGAGGCATCACCCCGGACATCATCGTCGAGGCCGACACGAGCGGCTACACGGAATACTGGGGCAACCTGATTCGCAAAGGAATCATCAACGAGTTCGTCGTCGAGTATATGGATAAGAACCGGGCCGCCATATTGGCGGAATACCCCACCCCGGATCGCTTCATTCATGAGTATGCGGCCGGTCCCGAAGTAACCGGCGAGCTGATCCGCGCCGCCGAGCAAAAGGGCATTCCGTACGACGAAGAGCAGTTCAGGAAATCGGAAACGGACATCCGGACGCAACTCAAGGCGCTTTTCGCCCAGAAACTGTGGAGCGTCAACGAGTTCTACCGCGTGATCAACGCCGAACAGGACCCCGAGTTCGCCAAGGCGCTCGAAGCGCTGAAAAACTGGGAGAGCTTCAGCCAAGGCATATCCGGATAGCGGAATCCGCTACCTGCCGCACAGCGATCCGTTTGTGAAATTTAGCCGGGGATTTGCTTATCCGTTATATTATGCTTATTTTTATGTTAGTATAACCTACAATACTAACACCTAAAACAGCAAGCATGGAGAATCCCGACTTCAAAAAGGAAAGCGAAGGCGAAGGGGCCGAGGAAGTATATTCCAAAGCCGTCAGGGCAGGTCGCCGAACTTACTTTTTCGACGTAAAAGCGACGAGAAACGACGATTATTACATCACGGTCACCGAAAGCAGGAAGAAAACGGGAAAAGACGGAGGCTTCACGTTCGAGAAGCATAAGATTTACCTGTACAAGGAGGATTTCCGCAAATTCGCCGAAGGGTTTCAGGACGCTGTCGACTACGTCGTGAAAAGCAAGCCCGAGTGTTTCAATCCCGACGGCACGGCTATCGTCCCCGCTCAGAGCACGGACGAACCGTTCGGCAAACCGTAACGGTTTCGGAAAGGTGGCCCCTGCGAGGGCTGCCTTTTTCGTTCGGAACGCACGCGACGGAGACGGAGCTCGACAGCCTGTCCGGACCGAAGAGGCGACCGGCGCAATACCGCTCGCGGCAAGGCAGCGCAGGAAATCAAGATAAGGGGCCTCCGTATTTTCCGCGAGGACATACGCAAAGCGGAAACGACAAACGCCTTTCCCGATTCCCGGATTCGGCGGCCGGTTTCCTGAACGCTTCTACGAGCGAACACATGAAACGAAAAAGGGAAAACAATAACCGTTATAAGAAAGCGGCGAACTATTACAGTTCAATGAACAGAACGTAACTTTCCAAACGCCTTCGCGTCCCGATGGCATGCGACAGCAAGAGGGGTAACAGGCAGGCGCGAACCATAGGCAACTATCAGAATTCAACGGACAGAACATCTTTCCCAAACTTCCTTACTCCGAAAGCATGGGTTGCGAACGACGGGTACTCCTGGCATTCAGCGGAGGTAACGACAGCTGTGCAGCGGTCGGGATTCTCCGCGCTCATGGCTACGAGCCGATGCTTCTCACGCTGGACATGACCGGCGACCGTTCCCTGCTGGCTCGGGCCCGGAGGGCCGCCGAGGCACTGGATACGCCGCTTCTTACGGCCGACGTGCGGACTTCCTTCACCCGGCAGGTCGTGGACTATTTCGCAAGCGGCTACCTGACCGGAGAAACGCCGGCCCCCTGTACGGAATGCAACTCCCGCATCAAGTGGAACACGCTGCGCGACGTCTCGATCGAACGAGGAATCGGACATATCGCCACAGGCCATTATTTTCGCCTGTCGAGACAGTACGGCAAAGTGTTCGTGCGCCAGGCGGCCGATCCGGCCAAGGATCAATCCTATTACCTTTGGGGCGTCTCGCAATCCTGCCTCGAGCGGGCGATCGCCCCGATGGGAGAAACGCTGAAACGCGAAGCCGGAGAGAGACTTCCTGCCGGGCTGAAATCGCCCGAGAGCATGGGAATCTGTTTCCTGCGAGGGGAAAACTACCGCGAATTCCTGAGACGACGAGCGCCGAACGGAATCCGGCCGGGAGAAATCGTCGACCGGAACGGAAAAAGAATCGGCACGCACGACGGGTACGCGTTCTATACGGTCGGACAGAAGCGCGGATTGGGCCTCCCCCCTTCGCTGGCCGTCGTGGCCATCGACGCCGACCGGAACAGGCTGATCGCAGGCGAAGACGAGGAATTGCGGCGGCGCCGTCTGACAATCCGCGCATGGAACGTTCCGGACATGGAACGGCTCTGCCGCTCCCGGGAGCTACGCGTCGTGATCCGGGGTATCGGCCGCAATCCGGACGGATACGCACGCGTCCGTCCCGAGCGCGACCGACTGCATGTCGAGCTCGAGTATCCGGCATGGGCGCCTGCGCCCGGACAGCCGGTCGTCTTCTACGAACGGGACATCGTGCTGGGCGGCGGCATTCTGGCGGGCAGCGGATAGACCGTCCCGCTCATTTCAGCCATAAAGGCAACGGAACCGGGTTCCCGACCGACGAAAATATGTGCACGCGGACGCCGGGACAAAGTTCTCGATGCACGCAGGGTTGCGACCCGCATGAAAGGCCGTACCGCAGCATGTCCCGAATGTGCAAAAAACGGAGCCCTATTCTATTTACCGTACCGGCTTTCGAGTCTGTTCCCCCAATATTTCCGGGTTCCCCGTATGCCTCCGCCGACGAGAGAGAGTTCACGACAGGCCTAACCGGATGCGAACATGCGGCCGCATGCCGCGGCCCAATAATATAATCGGGGATGGCGAACATGCTTGACACTGTAAAAACAATTCAATTAATTAGCTAAGTACAAACGTACGACATGGAAGTACATAATTTCAAACGGGCACTTCAGGGAAGGACGGGGAAACGGATTGACCGAGACGCCGCACCAGAAACGTCGTCATGACTCACGCCGTTACGTGCCCGCCATCCGCCGGACCGGCGGACGAGCCGGAAGAATTCCGGCCGAATCGCATATTTGCGGTCACGGATTCCGCCGTTTGAAAAATTATTGGTAAACTTGCCGCTGGCAAAACAACGTTTTATCCTGCATGAACCCTCTGAAAAGACTCTACAACTGGATACTCGGCTGGTCGGAAAGCCGTTGGGGCGCCTTGGCGCTGTTCCTGCTGGCCTTCGCCGAATCGAGTTTTTTTCCGATCCCTCCCGACGTGCTGCTGATCGCCCTGTGCCTCGGCTGCGCGGCCAAGGCTTTCCGCTATGCGGCGATCTGCACGGTCGGATCGCTGCTCGGAGCGGTCGCCGGCTATGCGATCGGCTATTTTCTCTGGCAAACCCCGTCGGGCGAATTCACCGCGATAGCCGATTTTTTCTTCCGCATCATTCCGGGATTCACGCATGCCGAATACGATAAGATCAGCAACCTGTACAACGAATACAACTTTTGGGTCGTGTTCACGGCCGGGTTCTCGCCTATTCCCTACAAGCTGATTACGATCACGGCCGGCGTGTTCAGGCTCGATCTGCCGATGTTCGTATTCGCGTCGATCGTCAGCCGGGGGCTGCGCTTCGTGCTGATAAGCTGGCTGATCTGGAAATACGGCGCACCGATCAAGACGTTCATCGACAAGTATTTCAACCTGCTGGCCATAGGTTTCACCGTATTGCTGGTAGGCGGCTTCTTCGCCATCAAATACGCTTTCTGACCATGAAACTGTACGGACTGATAGGCTTTCCGCTCGGACATTCGTTTTCCCGGCGCTACTTCACGGAGAAATTCGACCGGGAGGGAATCGCCGATTGCGAGTACCGCAATTTTCCGATCGAGTCGATCGAAGAGGTGAGCCGATTGCTGAGTCGACCGGAACTGCAGGGATTCAACGTGACGATTCCATACAAGCAGCAAATCATACCCTATCTGAGCGCCCTGAGCGACGAGGCCCGGGCCATCGGAGCGGTCAACTGCGTGCGGCTCGGCCCTGACGGGCCGGTAGGCTACAACACGGACGCTTTCGGATTCCGCCGCTCGCTGCTCTCGCTGCTCGGCGGAGCCCGACCGGAGCGGGCGCTCGTGCTCGGAACCGGCGGAGCCTCGAAGGCGGTCGGTTATGTGCTCGGAGAGCTCGGCATTCCGTTCGACAGCGTGTCGCGCGACAGCAACAAGTGCCGTTTCACGTACGGGACCCTGACTGCGGACGCGGTGTCGGACCGCCGGCTGATCGTCAACGCGACGCCGCTGGGAACCTACCCAGCCACGGAAGGATACCCGCCCATTCCTTACGAGGGAATCGGCCCCGGACACTTTCTGTTCGATCTGGTCTACAATCCGCCGCTCACGGAATTTCTGCGGAGGGGAGCCGAACGGGACGCCGCAACGCGCAACGGCTACGACATGCTCGTCGGGCAAGCCGAACGGGCATGGGAAATCTGGAACGGGAAACCGTGACGGCCCCGGATCGGGAAGCAGCCATGCGCTTTTCCTGAAGCAAATTCCGCAAGCGGCGGATCCCCCGGAACGCATTGCATCTGCTGTACGACGAACGCATGGAATGCGTTTTTGCCGCCGTTTCCGTTCATGCTATGAAATCAAGCGAACCCGAGTCCTCCGTTTCGGGAACACGACGGATTCGTCGCCCTCTCGTCCAGAAAACCGAGAGAAAATCGGCCGAATGCAGAAAACCGACGGAAATAAAATAGCAGGGACGAATTCGAGAATTCGTCCCTGCTATTTTTATCGATCTCGGACGGAACTACTCCATCTCGATCATCAGCGCATGATTGGGAATATTGTCCCCTTCCTTCACGTCGACTTTCTTGACCGTGCCGGCAAAGGGCGCGCGAATATTGTTGTGCATCTTCATCGCCTTGAAGACGACCAGCATATCGCCGGCCTCGACCTTCTGCCCCTCCTTGACGCACACTTCGACGATTGTACCCGGAATCGAGGACTTGATGTGCTTCGGGTTCTCGGGTTGCCACGGCTTGCGCTCCAGATGCTTTTTCGTAAGCGTGGTCCGGAACGTCCCGTGCATGGTTTCCAACGTATCGTAATGCTTCTTTTCCATAGTCTGCGCCGGATTAGAACGGAGGATTGCCGTGCTTTTTGCTCGGCTGCGAGCGATTCTTGTGAGCCGATACCTTCAGCGCGTGCTCGATGAACATGCGCGTCTCGGCGGGAGCGATCACCGAATCGATGTAGCCTTTGGCCGCCGCGACATACGGGTTGGCGAACTTCTCCTTGTACTCCTGAATCTTCAGCTTGCGCATCTCGGCCGGATTCTCGGCTCCGACGATGTCCTTCTTGAAGATGATGTTGGCAGCGCCTTCGGGACCCATCACGGCAATCTCGGCCAAAGGCCAAGCGAACACGAAATCGGCGCGCAGATGACGCGATCCCATGGCGATGTATCCTCCGCCGTAAGCCTTGCGCAGCACGACGGTGATCGACGGAACGGTCGCCTCGCTGTAAGCGTACAGCATCTTGGCTCCGTGACGGATCACGCCGGCATGCTCCTGATCGACGCCCGGCAGATAGCCCGGCAGGTCCTCGAGCGTGACGATCGGAATGTTGAAACAGTCGCAGAAGCGGATAAAGCGCGCGGCCTTGTCCGACGAGTCGCAGTCGAGCACGCCGGCCATCACCAGCGGCTGGTTGGCAATGAAACCGACCGTCTCGCCCGCGATACGGCCGAAGCCGACGACGATGTTGGCGGCGAACAGCTCCATCACCTCGAGGAACTCGCTCTCGTCGACCAGCGCCTTGATCACGTCGCGCACGTCGTAGGGCACGGTCGGATCGCTCGGAACGATCGAAGTGATGTCGTACTGAGGCAGCGGAGCCGCCGGAGCGATCTTCTCGGCCTTGGTCGTATTGTTCATCGGAATCATCGAGATCAGCTTGCGTATCTGCACGAAGCACTCGTCCTCGCTCTGGGCGAAGAAATGCGCGTTGCCGGTCATCTCGCTGTGTACCCGGGCGCCGCCCAGCTCCTCCATCGAGATCTCCTCGCCGAGCACGGTCTTGATGACCTCGGGCCCCGTGATGAACATTTTCGATATGTTCTCGACGACGAACACGAAGTCGGTCAAGGCGGGCGAATAGACGGCTCCGCCGGCGCAGGGACCCAGAATCACCGAAATCTGAGGGATCACGCCGCTCGAAAGCGTATTGCGGAAGAAAATCTCGCCGTAGCCCGCCAGCGCGTTGACCCCTTCCTGAATGCGGGCTCCGCCCGAGTCGTTGATTCCGATCAGCGGAATGCGCATGTTCAGCGCATAATCCATGATCTTCGTGATTTTACGGGCGTGCATGAAGCCGAGCGAGCCGCCGGCCACGGTAAAGTCCTGTGCGAAGATAGCGATGGGCTGACCGCAGATCATGCCCGTGCCGATGATGACGCCGTCTCCCGGAAGCGACTTGTCCTGCATTCCGAAATCGCGGCCGTCATGCTCCACGAACATATCGTATTCGTGGAACGAGCCCTCGTCGAGCAGCGCGATAATACGCTCGCGCGCGGTCATCTTGCCCATGGCCTTCTGCTTCTCGATGGCCTTGGTCCCTCCGCCGAAATAGATCTTCTCCTTTCGTTGCTCGAGTTCGAGAACTTTCTGATCCTCTACTGACATAAAGTAAATTTGGTTAGTTAGTAATTCGTGTTATGTTTCGAACGCTGTAAACACATAACCCGACGCGAATTTACGCTTTTTTTGCCAAATTCGGAAATCCGCCCGATCGACCCGACGGGCAATCAGACCATATCTTCCTGATAGACAAATACATCTCCGAAATCGGAATCGATCGGGGCGCCGCCGTCGAATATTCCGTATACGGCCGCTCCGGAACCGGTCATCGAAGCATAGACGGCCCCCCGGCGATACATCTCGTTGCGGAGCCGCTCCAGCTGCGGATGAGCGCGGAACACGACAGGCTCGAAATCGTTGCGCACCGTCTCCCGCCACCGGCCAACAGGAGCGTTCAGACACTCGAGCAACGGACGGTCCGTACGGCGCGGCGCGATACCGGCATAAGCCTCGGCCGTCGAGACGGACTCGGCCGGCTTCACGATCAGCAAGCGCTTCCCTCTCAACGAGAAATCGACCGGTTCGAGAATCTCTCCGCGACCGGTGGCCAAAGCCGGACGGTTCGCAACAAAGAAAGCCGTATCGCTGCCTATGCCGGCACAAAGCTCCTCCATGCACTTTCGGCTAAGGTTCAGGCCGAACAGTTCGGATAATCCCTTGACTACGAAAGCGGCGTCGGCCGATCCCCCACCCAAACCGGCTCCCATGGGCACGATCTTGTGCAAATGGATGCGTACGCCCCCTATCGGAAAGCGCTCGTGCAGCGCACGATAAGCACGCAGGCAAAGATTTTTCTCGGGAGGACAATCGACGGCGAGCCCCGAGGAGACGAACTCGGCTCCGTCGCCGGGAGCGTGCACGATCTCGACGATGTCGCAAAGCCCCCGCACGGGGACCATCCAGGTCTCGATGTCGTGATAACCGTCCGCACGACGCGCTACGACGCGCAGCCCGATATTGATCTTACAGTTCGGAAAGAACAGCATGCGTATTCGGTTTCGGTAATTTCGGGTAAAAGTAATGAAAAGTCCCGAGAAAGCAGCGAATTTCCAATTTTAAAGCCCTTTTGCTATCTTTGTAGACGCAACCGCACACGCATGGAATTCCGCACGCCAGTCCATATCGCGCCTTTCGGCTTCCGCATCGGCCACTCGCACAAAGGGCTGCTGGTCGGGTCGTGCTTCGCCGACCGAATCGGGCGGATCATGCGAAACCATAAGTTGCCCGTCACGGTCAACCCGTTCGGGACGCTGTTCAATCCGGCCTCGATCGCCGCCACGCTGAAACGGCTCGAGGAACGCCGATCTTACGATGCGGGCGATCTGACACGATACGAAGAGAGGTGGATCAGCTTCGATCATCATGGCGCATTCGACGGAAGCGACTGCGAACAGACGCTACGCCGGATCAACGAGGCTCTCGAAACCGGCGCCGAAGCGCTCCGCACGGCCGACTACGCCATTCTCACGCTGGGTACGGCCTGGGTGTACGAACTGCGCGACACGGGCCGGATCGTGGCGAATTGCCACAAACTGCCCGCAGCGATGTTCCGCCGTCGGAGAATGAGCGCAAGCGAAATCGTCGAAACCCTCGGCGAAGCGATCACCCGGTTCCTGCCCGGCAGAAAAACGATCCTCACCGTCAGTCCGGTACGTCATCTGGGCGACGGAGCGACCGAGAACACGCTGAGCAAGTCGACGCTGATTCTGGCCGCGCACGCGCTGACGGAAAGTCTGCCCGACTGCCGCTACTTCCCGGCTTACGAAATCCTGATGGACGACCTGCGCGACTACCGTTTCTATGAGCGGGACATGGTGCATCCGTCCGAAACGGCCGTCGAATACATTTGGGAGACATTCCGCCGAAACATCCTCGACGAGCGGAACGACAGGCTTTTCGACCGGGCCGAGGCACTGCACCGAGCCATGGAGCACCGTCCGTTCGACCCGTCGGGCGAGGCCCATCGCCGATTCCGAAACCGGCAGGCCGAGGAAGCCCGGGCGCTGCAGCGACAGTATCCTGATTTGGATTTCAGCGAGGAAATCAAATTTTTCGAATCATGAGCGCCACGCTGAACGAACGACGGACGATCGCCTGCCCCCGATGCGGCTCTGCCGTACGCATCCCGTTGTTTTGGATCGCCGGCATCGAAGGGATCTTCCGATGCAAGTCGTGCGGACTGGCTTTCAAGACGGGCTACAAAGCCGGCGCCGCACTGAGCGCTACGGGCCTGGTGCTGAGTCTGTGCACCGTCCAGTTGCTGGTCTATCTGCTCGGTTCCTATTCGCTGTTGCTCGGCTTGGCGCTGATCGTGCCGCTGTGGCTCTTTTACGGGTTCCACCTGCGCAAGCGCTACATGTTGTACCGGGTCCGGCGGCGCATGCGCCGAAATACGGACGACGAGCAGCGTGCGGCATAGCATTTTCCGGCTATTCCGCCCGTAGTCCGTTCCGCGAAGAACGAAGAGGCGCAATATCCAAAACTTTTCATACCTTTGCAGTCAAACGAACCACACCCGATGAAACCTTTCAAATACCTGATAATCTGCGCCACTGCATGGATCGGCTGTCAAGAAGCGCGCGCCCAGCAAGCGATCAAGCCCCGGCTGGTCGTCCAAATCGTCGTGAGCCAAATGCGTTACGACTATCTGGACCGTTTCCGCGACAATTTCTGCGACAATGGATTCCGCGCTTTCATGGAGAAGGGAACTAACTTCACGAACGCCCGCCACAGCTATATGCAGACCAATACCGTAGCCGGGCTGGCTACGATCGTCACGGGGACTCCCCCGTCGGGTCACGGCGTGATCGCGGAAAGCTGGTATAATTTCACGACGGGCGACAGCGTCAATCTGATCGCGGACAGCCGCGCGACGGGACTCGAGTGCGAAGACGGCGAGGGCCGCTACTCGGCTCTGAACCTGACCGCCGCCACGCTGGGCGACCGGCTCAAGGAAAGCGACCCGAAATCGAAATCGATCGCGCTGGCTGCCGATCCCTATTCGGCTATCGTTTGCGGAGGGCCGTCGTCGGACGTCTACTGGATGAACACGGGACACGGCACATGGGTATCGAGCAGTTATTATTTCGAAAAATTGCCCTACTGGGTCAAAAAATACAACGAGACGGCTTTCGCTTCGACGCTGCTCGATCGGGAATGGACACCCGACAAGTCGTTCGAGTCGTACAGGAACACCGACACCACCGTGCTCAGCTTCATTCCCGACACCCAATCGGGCATCGGAAACTTTCTGCGCGGCATCGTCAGGATATTCAAAAAGGACGATCCCCGGACGGACTACGCCATGCTGCAATACATGCCCGCAGGCAATACGCTGGTCAGCAGCTTCGCCCGCGAGACGATCGTGCAGGAAGAACTGGGCAAGGACAACCACACCGACCTGCTGACGATCTGCTACGATACGCCGCGCCTGATCTGCGAACGCTTCGGCCCCCGCTCGATCGAAGTCGAGGACATGTATTACAAGCTCGACCGCGAGATCGGCGAGCTGGTCACTTTCATCCAAGCCCAGTTCGAGCCGGGAGAAGTCGTGATCGCTCTGACCTCGGACCACGGGAGCAGCGACACGTTCCGCGAACAGAGCCGTATCCCGATGGGGCTGTTCAACGCCGAGCAGTTCAAGATCATCATGAACGGCTTTCTCAGCGCGCAGTACGAGCCGGGCGAGTGGGTGCTCGGCTACCGCGACCGACAGCTTTATCTGAACCGCGAGCTGATCTACAAATACGGATTCGATCTGGCCGAGGTACAGACCCGCGCGGCAGCCTTCGCGCTTCAGTTCCGCGGCGTATCGGGCGCGCTCACGTCGACCGATATGCAGAGCGGCTATTTCGGCAAAGGATACGGCGAAAAGATGCAGAACGGCTTCTACCCGAAACGCTCGGGCGACGTGACGATCAACCTGATGCCGGGCTGGATCGAACAGCGCACGGGCATCGTATCGCTGTCGGGCTCGCTGTACGAATACGACACGCACGTTCCGATGATGCTTCTGGGCGGATCCGTTCCGGCAGCCACCGTCGAGCGCGACGTGACGGTCAGCTCGCTGGCCCCGACTCTGGCACATATCATGCGAATCACCGTCCCGAACGCCGCCACGGGCGCAATTCTGGACGAAGCGGTTCCTAACGAAAATAAGCGATGACTATCAACGAAGCACAAGACGAAATCATCGGCGAGTTCTCGGTCTTCGACGAGTGGCTCGACAAATACGAGTACCTGATCGAACTGAGCGGCTCGCTGCCGGCAATCGGCGAGGAGCACAGAAACGAGCAGTTCCTGATCCGGGGATGCCAGTCGCGCGTATGGGTCGACGCCGAGCTGCGCGACGGCAAGATTTACTTTACGGCCGACAGCGACGCGATCATCACCAAAGGGATCATCGCGTTGCTGATCCGCGTGCTCAGCGGCCGCACGCCGCAGGAGATCGTCGACTCGGACCTCTATTTCATCGACCGGATCGGGCTCAGGGAAAACCTCTCGCCCACCCGGGCCAACGGATTGCTCGCGATGATCAAGCAGATGAAACTGTACGCGCTGGCGTACCAAAACAAACAGTAGACGATCCGCCATGACGACACCGGAGGACATTATGCGCATCGAGCAGGACATCGTCCTGACGCTGAAAAACATATACGACCCGGAAATTCCGGTCAACGTGTACGATCTGGGACTGATCTACGAAATAGACGTCGAACCCGGCGGAGAGGCCAATATCCGCATGACGCTGACGGCTCCGAACTGTCCGATGGCCGACCAGTTGCTCGAGCAGATTCACGAGCAGGTGGGCAAGGTCAAGGGCGTCACGTCGGTCAACGTCACGCTGACGTTCGACCCGCCTTGGGACCGCAGCATGATGTCGGAAGAGACGTTGCTCGATCTGGGCCTGATGTAGCCCTTTCACCCCAAAAATCGCCCGATATGCCCGTCAGCCCGAACGAAGCCTTTTTGCGACTTGTGTGGACACACGGTCTGTACACCCGGCTCGATCCGCCCGGAATCGAAGTGATCGACCCCGGGTCGGCCGGTCCGGAAGACGGCATCGACGCGGTGAATGCACGGATCGCCCTCGAGGGAACGGAAATCAGCGGTCCCGTTGCGATCCATGAACGCGCTTCGGACTGGCGCAAGCACCTGCACCACATCGACAGCAAATACGACCGCTGCATCCTGCATGTCGTGGCGCACGACGACGCGGTCGTCTGCCGGACAGACGGATCGGTCGTGCCTACCGTCACGATGAGTTGCCCCCGTGAATTGGAAGAGAGGTATCTCGGACTGCTCGAAGGGAGCGACTCCTACCGGTGCGGCCAGACGCTGGCACAAATGCCGGGAGTCAAGCTGTACGGACTGCTGACCGAGCTGACGGTCGAGCGTCTCGAACGAAAGTACAACGACTTTCTGAGCCTCTACCGCGAAACGGGCAACGACTGGAACGAAACGTTCTACGTCATGCTGTTCCGCACGATGGGCGCCGGATCGAACCGCGAGCCCTACATGAAGCTGGCGCGAACGGTACGCTATACGGACCTGTGCAAAGTGCGCGAGTCCGTCGCGTCGGTCGAGGCCCTGCTGCTGGGAGGCGCCGGCCTATTGCAGCCGATCGAGTTTCCCGACCGCTACACGGCCATGCTACAGCAGGAATTCCGCCATTTGTCCCATCGGTTCGAGATCGCGCCGATGCACCGTAGGGAATGGAATCTCGGCAGTCACAATCCGCGTCACGCCCCGCTGCTGCGTATCGTCGAGCTGGCCGCCCTGCTCTGCTCGCAGGAGTTCATGTTCTCCCGACTGCTCGGCTGCCGCACGCCGGAACAAGTGAGAGAGGTCCTTTCGGTGCAGGCGTCGGAGTACTGGACCACCCATTATCTGCCCGGACGGCGCAGCCGGTACAGCGTCAAGTCGTTCGGCGACATGATGCTCGACAATCTGACGATCAATCTGGTAGCCCCGATGATGTTCACCTACGGCCACGTCACCTCGGACGAGGGACTGAAGGAAGCGGCCGTCGACCTGCTGGAAAAAACCAAGCCGGAAAACAACGTCTACATAAGAGGCTGGAAGTCAAGAGGCGTCGAGGCGGAAAGCGCTTTTTTCACGCAAGGGCTGCTGCAATTGTCGAAAGAATACTGCGAGAAAAAACGCTGCGCCGCATGCAATATAGGCAGGAAGATGCTGTGTTGTCAATAAAAAACACTAAATTTACGCGTTCATTTTCTAAACATTAAATATTACCGATACATGAATTTAGTAGCAAGCCTGATCAAGCTGATGTTCGGAACTAAAAGTGAGAAGGACCGCAAGCTGATCGCTCCCTATGTAGAAAAAATCCTCGCCATATATCCGTCCATCGAGCAACTTTCCAACGACGAGCTACGTGCGCGCAGCGCCGCGCTCAAAGCGGCCGTCGCCGACCATATCCGCGAGGACGAGCAGCAGATCGCCGATCTGAAAGCGCAACTGGAGAACCTCGATACTTCGCTCGAAGACAAGGAACGCATTTCGAAGCAGATCGACTCGCTGACCGAGACGATCGACAAAAAGATCGAAGAGAAGCTCGAGGAGATTCTTCCCGAGGCTTTCGCGATCGTGAAGGATACGGCGCGGCGCTTCAAGGAAAACAGCGAAATCGTCGTGACGGCCTCCGACTTCGACCGCGAGCTGGCCGCATCGAAGGATTTCGTCCGCATCGACGGCGATCGGGCCGTGTACAGCAACACGTGGACGGCCGGAGGCAACAAGATCACATGGGACATGGTGCACTACGACTGCCAGCTTTTCGGCGGCGTCGTACTGCACAAGGGCAACATAGCCGAGATGGCGACCGGCGAGGGCAAGACGCTCGTCGCGACGCTTCCGGTCTTCCTGAACGCGTTGGCGGGCAAGGGCGTCCACGTCGTAACGGTCAACGACTATCTGGCCCGGCGCGACTCGGAATGGATGGGGCCCCTCTACGAATTTCACGGACTGTCGGTCGACTGCATCGACCGGCACCAGCCCAACTCGCCGGCCCGGCGCAAGGCCTACATGGCCGACATCACGTTCGGCACGAACAACGAATTCGGTTTCGACTACCTGCGCGACAATATGTCGAACTCGCCGGAGGATCTCGTGCAGCGCAAGCATCACTACGCGATCGTCGACGAGGTCGACTCGGTGCTGATCGACGACGCCCGGACTCCGCTGATTATTTCCGGTCCCGTCCCCAAAGGCGACGACCAGATGTTCGAGCAGTACCGGGGAGCCGTCGAGAATCTGTTCAACTTGCAGCGCAATCTGGTGACCCAACTGGTCGCCGACGCGAAGAAGCTGATCGCCGAAGGCAAGAACGAGCAGGGCGGCATCCTGCTCTACCGCGCGCATAAGGGACTTCCGAAATATAAGCCGCTGATCAAATACCTGAGCGAGCCGGGAATCAAGTCGCTGATGCAGAAGACCGAGAACATCTACATGCAGGACAACAACCGGCGGATGCCCGAAATCGTCGACGATCTCTACTTCGTCATCGACGAGAAGCTGAACTCGGTCGAACTGCAGGACAAGGGGCAGGAAGTGCTTTCCAAAAACGTCAACGAAGAAAAGTTCTTCGTGCTGCCCGACATGGGGTCGATCGTGGCCGATATCGAGAAAAGCGACATGAGCGCCGAGGAGAAGGCCGCCAAGAAGGACGAGGCGCTGAACGACTACGCGATCAAGTCGGAGCGGCTGCATACGGTCAACCAGTTGCTCAAGGCGTACAGCATGTTCGAGAAGGACGTCGAATATGTCATCATCGACAATAAAATCAAGATCGTCGACGAGCAAACGGGCCGTATCATGGAGGGCCGCCGCTACTCGGACGGACTGCATCAGGCTATCGAGGCCAAAGAGCGGGTGAAAGTCGAAGCCGCTACGCAGACCTTCGCCACGATCACGCTGCAGAACTATTTCCGCATGTACCACAAGCTGGCCGGCATGACCGGTACGGCCGAAACGGAAGCCAGCGAGTTCTGGAATATTTACAAACTCGACGTGATCGTCATTCCGACGAACCGCCCGGTCATCCGGGACGACCGTGACGACCTGATCTACCGGACCAAGCGGGAGAAGTACGCCGCCGTCATCGACCAGATCGTCGAACTGGTCGAGCAGGGTCGGCCGGTGCTGGTCGGCACGACCTCGGTCGAAATTTCGGAACTGCTCAGCCGCATGCTGAAGCTACGCGGAATCAAGCATAACGTACTGAACGCCAAGCAGCACCAGCAGGAGGCCCAGATCGTGGCCGAAGCCGGCAAGCGGGCGCAGGTCACCATCGCGACGAACATGGCCGGACGAGGAACCGACATCAAGCTGTCGGACGAGGTGAAGGCCGCCGGCGGTCTGGCGATCATCGGCACCGAGCGCCACGAGTCGCGGCGCGTCGACCGTCAGCTCCGGGGCCGCGCGGGCCGTCAGGGCGACCCGGGCTCGTCGCAGTTCTTCGTATCGCTCGAGGACAATCTGATGCGGCTGTTCGGCTCGGAAAGGATCGCCCGTCTGATGGACCGCATGGGTCTCAAGGAGGGAGAAGTCATTCAGGCCGGCATGATGTCCAAGGCGATCGAACGCGCGCAGCGCAAGGTCGAGGAGAACAACTTCGGCATCCGCAAGCGGCTGCTCGAATACGACGACGTGATGAACTCCCAGCGCGAGGTGATATATACCCGTCGGCGCCATGCGCTATACGGCGAACGGATCGAGGTCGACCTGAACAATATCATGGTCGATTTCGCAGAAACGTTCGTCGACACTTATTACGACAACGACACCGACTACGAAGACTTCAAGTTCGAGCTGATCCGCCAGGTGGCCGTCCAGCCGTCGTTCGACCAGAACGAGTTCACCGGAGTGAAAAAGGAAGTGCTCGTCGGCATGCTCGTCAAGGACTTTCAGGAGGCTTACGCCCGCCGTATGAGCGCAGTCGCGGCGACGGCCAATCCCGTTATCAAAAACGTATACGAGCAGCACGCCGCCCAATACGAGAATATTTACGTGCCTGTCTCGGACGGGCGCCGCGTATTCCAGATTCCGGTGAATCTGAAGAAAGCCTATGAAAGCCAGAGCAAGGAGGTGTACAAGAGCTTCAGCAAGATCGTCATGCTGCTCACCATCGACGAGAACTGGAAAGAGCACCTGCGCGAAATGGACGATCTGCGCCAAAGCGTGCAGAACGCCTCCTACGAGCAGAAAGACCCGCTGCTGATCTATAAGTTCGAGTCGTACAACCTGTTCAGCAAGATGCTCGACAAGGGCAACCGCGAAGTGCTCTCGACGCTGTTCAAGGCATTCATCCCGGTCAAAGAAAATCCGGAGAGCGCCATGCGCCAGCAGCCGCCCGTCCAGCAGCCCAAGACCGACATGTCGCGCATGCAGACTCTGCGCTCGGAGGCCGCGGCGGCAGCCGGACAAGCCGACCGGGGCAAGCCTTCGCCCGTGCATGTGGAGAAAAAGGTGGGACGCAACGATCCCTGCCCGTGCGGCAGCGGCAAGAAATACAAGCATTGTCACGGAAGAATGGACGCATAGCGTCCGTCGCCCGGACCTTTTTAGAAAGCCGGCCTTGCATACGCAAGGCCGGCTTTCGTTTTCCGGGCAAGCAACCCTTGTCCGCCCCTACACATTTCTGCGACCTGCCAAGCCGGTATCGGCCAAAAGCTGCAGGGCCCCTGCCTGCTCCGAATTCCGAACGTCCAAACAAACGAGACGGCAAGATCCTGACAGACGACACGACGGAAAGAAACACCGTCAAGTGGTCCCAAAAGAAATCGGCCGATGCCCCGAAACAGCATTGCCGAACTCGTTTCAAGCCTTATGCACACCGTGACGCTTTACTATACCTGTCCTCGAGTTTTCGATGTTTCCGGCATGAAGTCTCCCTCCGGCGTAAGGAATTCAAGGCAGGGGCTAACCGAATGCACGACTGTGGACCACAAATCGCGAACGACGGATATAGAAATTCCGAGCGCAAACGCATTTGGCACATGTGAGGTATATCCTTGCCGACATGCGTAGCACGGCCTTGAAATTCATTTCGGAAAACAGGTGATCGCAACCTATCTGCCCGCCGGCCTTCTTCTTCACGATGTTCCCCCTCCGGACCCGCTATCCACGAAATTTCACGGCAGCAAAGCCGCGCCCGCAAAATGGGACAAAAGGCGAAGCAACATTCCCCGACATAAAACCGAAGAAAGAAATTTCAAGCCATATCTCGGTCCCCGCCGAATCATTTATACGAAACAGGCGGAATTCCGGCAAGAACATCTCAATCTGCAAGCAAGGAAGCAGCCGTCGATACCGAAGCGTGCTTTCCGCTAAAACAGCAGCGTATACTCCTTTCCCGCGTCGGTACTCATATCGTACGTATACTTGGCAGGCCGAACGGTCGGAACCGACTCGGCAACGGGCGACACCACAGGCGGCACGGTCGGCTGAAGGGCGAACAGCGGATTCGGATTCTCCGCTCGGGCAACCCGGAAATCGGTTCCTTTGCACGACTTCAGAGCCGTCGCGGTCCGCAGGCGAAAATTTCCGCCTACCGACGACCGGATTACCGCCCGCCTCAGACGACCGCTCTCCCACTCCATCTCCACGATCTCGAAACCGCCCCGGGCCCGCAGTCCGCACACGCGTCCCGTGCGCCACACATCGGGCAAAGCGGGCAGAAGTTCGACGGCCCCGTCGTGGCTTTGGACCAGCATCTCGGCTATACCGGCCGTGCACCCGAAATTCCCGTCGATCTGGAACGGCGGGTGCGCGTCGAAAAGATTCGGATAGGTACCTCCCGACTCGGGGCCTCCGCCTTCGGGCGATATCTGGTCGGTAATCAGCTTATAGGCATGATTTCCATCCATGAAGCGGGCCCACAGGCAGACTTTCCAGCCCATCGACCATCCGGTCGAGGCATCGCCCCTATGTATCAACGAGATGCGCGCCGCATCGAAAAGCTCCGGGGTCCGATAAGGCGAAATCTGGCGTCCGGGATAGAGTCCCCACAAATGGGACACATGACGGTGGCGATCTTCGGGATCGTCCCAATCCTCCATCCACTCCTGCAACTGTCCCCAGCTTCCTACCTGCATCGGCGCGAGCCGAGAGCGGGCCGTCCGGAGCTCGTCGGCCAGAGCCGCATCCCGTCCAAGGGTCCGGGCCGCTTCGATCGTATTGGAAAACAAGTCGAAAACCATCTGGTTATCCATCGTCGCGCCGGCTACGACGGCATGACGGATTCCCGCCTTCGCGGGAGTGTTCTCCGGCGAAATCGAAGGTACGCAGATCAGCCAGCCGTGCCGGGGCTCCTCGGTCAGAAAATCGAGAAAAAACTCGCAGGCTTCCTTCATCATCGGATAGACCTCCGCCAGATAGGCCGTATCGCCGCTGAAAAGGTAACGGTCCCACAGATGCTGGCAGAACCAAGCGTTCGACGTGGGCCACATGCCGCTGAGCGGCGTATCGACCATGCCGCTGATACGCCAGATGTCCGTATTGTGGTGGACCGTCCATCCCCGCGCCCCGTACATCTGCGAGGCCGCCTGCCGGCCCGTAACGCTCAGGTCGCGGATCATGTCGATCAGCGGAGCGTGCAGTTCGGTCAGGTTCGCAGGCTCGGCCGGCCAGTAGTTCATTTCCGTATTGATGTTGATCGTGTACTTGCCGTCCCATGCCGGAAATCTCTGATGATTCCAAATGCCCTGCAAATTGGCTGGCTGACCGCCGGGCTGAGAAGAACAGATCAGCAGATAGCGACCGAACTGAAAATAGAGCGACGCGAGCTGCGGATCGAAACGGGAGGCGAACTCGCGCACCCGCACGTCGGTCGTCTTATCGGCCTGAGCGTTCGTTCCCAAATCGAGCGATACCCGTTCGATCCACGGACGGTAAGCCGCGATGTGGTCGGCTTTCAGCCGGGAATAGCGCTTTTTCCTCGCACCCGACAGATAGGACTCGGCCCGTTCGGCCGGATCGCCGGAAATGTCCCGGTAGTCGTTGAAATTGGTTGCGACCGAGACCAGAATCGTGACGGCATCGGCATCCGTTACCGTAATTCCGACGCTGTCGGCCACCGCTTTCCCTCCCTCAGGCAGGATCTCCGCCACCGTGCGGTACCGTACCATCCCGGGAATCGTCTCGTGTCCGTCGGTCCGGCCGTCGATCAGCAGACGATTGTCGCCCGAGGCGGTTACCCGATAATTATCCATAGGCGTAGCGAACGAAGTCCGAAACGAAATCCGCCGACGCTCGGAAGCGGTCAGGCGGACTACGGCCACCTGATCGGGGAAGGAGGTGAACATCTCCCGCTCGTAACGCACGCCGTCCACGACATAGCGCACGGTCGCTACGGCCGTCTCCAGATTCAAATCCCTATAGAACTCCGAGCAAGCCTGATGTCCCGGAAAATCGAGCAGCAGCGACCCGGCCGTCTGGTACGGCATCCCGTGAGACGCGTGCAACGAAAACTTTTCGTCGCACAGCTCGAAAGCCTCGTCGTACTTTCCCCCGAAAATCAGCCGCCGGACCTCGGGCAGCGCGGCCAAAGCCTCCGGACTGACATTGTTATGGGGACCGCCGGCCCAAATGGTCTCCTCGTTAAGCTGAAGCTCCTCGCGGCCGCTACCGCCGTACACCATGACGCCCAAACGGCCGTTGCCCAACGGAAGCGCCTCCTCCCAGCGGGAAGCAGGCTCGTCGTACCAAAGCTTCAGCGTCCGGGAAGCCGGTCCGGCAGAAAGCATGCACGGAAAAAAGAACGAAACGGAAAGCAAAAAAAGAAATCTCATGGTCGTAAACGATCGATTATTTCACAAACATTTTATTGAAGCCCGTCCTGCGACAGATGCGTGCTGATCGGCCGGGGATCGTCCGAAGCCGGAAAATCCAGCCCGAAGAGCTCTCGGCCCAACGGGCGGACGGCGGAACCGTCCAGTTTGCTCGGATCGTAGCCCGTCTCGCACTCGAAAGGCATCACGTAAGCCAGCACGGACCAGCCCCAGAACCGTTTCAAGCCGAGTCCCTCCCCGCTCTCTCCGTCGTAGAACTCGCGGGTTACCTCATTGCGCTTATAAACCAGATCGACCGTCTTGCGGGCCAGTTCGCGGGCGACGTCCGCATATCCGTAGTCGAGCAGCCCGTGCATAATCATGTAATTGATCGGAATCCACGTCGTACCCCGCCAGTTGCACCCCCAGTCGCGGATATCTCCCTGAACATAATCGGGCTCGGTCTTGGCATAGCAGGCTACCGGAAATTCCGTCCAAAACTCATCGGGGTCGGTCAGATGCTCTCTCACCAGCCGCTCGGCCCGGCGAGGCGGAACGATTCCGGCCCACAGGGGGATGAATCCCGCGGCGGACTTCACCCGGACCGGCTCGCCGGTATGCTCGTCCCGGTCATAGTAAAAGCCGTCCTCCTCGTCCCAGAAGACCGTATTGATCTTGTCGGCCAGCAGGGCGGCACGCACGCGGAACCTTTTCGCGTCCTCCGCCTTGCCGAGCTTCTCGGCCATCAGCTCCATCGCCCGGAGCTCCCGGTAAATATAGCAGGCCAGATCGACCCCTTCGTATCGAAATTCGTCCAGCCGGCCGGCCCGGCTGATCTGGTTGTCCATCCCGCTGTGGTCGGAACTGTTCCAGACGGGCAGCCCGTTGCGGTCGAAATCGCAGTAGCGCATCCAGTAATCGATGCTCAGCATCAATTGTTCGTAATACGAGACCGATTTGAACGCCGGACCTATCTGCATCCGGCCCCGGTCGCCGCGCTCCTCCAGCCAGGCATAGTCGCACGTCTGCCGGGAGCCCAGCTCGGCGATTTGGGCCAGAAAGGGCTTGAAATGCTGCCTTTCCCGTTTCTCTATCAGCGTACGGGATATGAAGCCGTTGACGCACTGCCGGTTCAAAAAGCTTTTCAGATTGGTAAAACAGTAATCCGATATTCCGAAATAGCTCATATAGAGATTCTCGAAATACAGGTCCCAGTCGTACATTTCATGGTAGGCATACCCGGTCAGCAGCTTCCGCCCGTCGGGCTCGTACAGCACGACGCCGCGAGCCGCTATATCCCGGTTCACCTCTTCGATCCGGCGCAGGAAGTCGTCCCCGGCCCCGATTTCATATTGGCTGACGACCTTTCGGAACGTTTTTGCCGGCGTCTGTCCCTGCATATGGGTCAGCAGAAGGGAGCCGAGAACCGGCAGGCAGAAGAATCTGAGCATCGATGTTTTCATAAGCAAGTCCATCTATCACGGCACCGATCAAATTTACGCATTTATTTGGTAAAACGCCATGGGTTTCATGGCCGGAACATTTCTTCCGAAGTTTCGTCTCGCATTTGAAACCCATTTTCAGTCCCTCCCCCGATGCAAAGAACACCGGAGTTTAGAGGAAATATGGCCTCAGGCATGTCAAATAATCAACGAAAGGAAGGCTTCATGGACAAGGGAATTAGAAATCCGCCGGATCGCAACGGCCATGACTGTAGACTACGAGCGAATGACGCCATGAAAATTTTCGCAAGTCGGAAGCCTGTCCTACACCGATACCTCGATTATACGATCGGCACGGACATGCGCAACCGAAACCCGACAGGATTTCACCGATAGGCAGGGAAACGTTTCCATATCGTGAACGCCCAAGAGAGCGCTTCGATACACGGCCCCGCTTGAAAATATCGTTAATTTATCGGCAAAAGGCGGTTTCAAGGCTCGCTTCTTCCGATAATTTTTCTAATTTTATACTGTACACCAAACCTAAATAAACAAGAGATGAAAAAAATTCTGATTCCGGTCTTGCTTTTGGGCTCGCTGTCTCTGAGCGGTCAAATCCGCAACGACGAAGTCTTCGAACTGCCCGAGATGGAAATAAGCGACCTGCGCAACGACATCCGGATTCCGGACGTCGACGGTTTCCATGTGCTCAAATGCGACTTTCACACGCACACGATCTTCTCGGACGGCCGCGTATGGCCGACCATGCGCGTCGACGAGGCATGGAAAGACGGCCTCGACGCCATCGCCATCACGGACCATATCGAAGTCCGCCCGTGGAAACCGTTCGTATCGGGAGGCGATCTGAACTCGTCGTTCGACATCGCCAAGCAGCGGGCCGACCAGATCGGATTCATCGTGATCAAAGGCATCGAGATCACGCGCGCGAAACCGCTGGGGCATATCAACGCGCTGTTCATTACCGATGCCAATCCGATCGAGACGCCCGAACCGCTGGACGCCGTGAACGAGGCTTACCGTCAGGGCGCCTTCATCATGTGGAACCATCCGGGCTGGCCCGACGACCAATGCACGATGTACGACGTGCACGAGCAGCTGATCAAGGAGGGTAAGATCCACGGCGTCGAGGTATTCAACTCGGCCGAATACTATCCGAAAGCGATCGACTGGTGCCGCGACCTGAAACTGGCTTTCCTCGCAAACAGCGATATCCACAGCACGACGGGCGACAGTTACCATCCCAAACCGCTGGGACGCCCGGTGACGCTCGTTCTGGCCAAGGAACGCTCGGAGGCCGGTATCCGCGAAGCGATGTTCGCCGGACGGACGATCGCCCTGTTCAACGACCTGCTGGCCGGCCCCGAGGCGCTGCTGACCGGCTTGGTGAAGGCTTCCATCGACAGGCGTGTCATCAGCAGCGACGAGCAGGGAGAACTGGTCGAACTGACCAACCGCTCGGACATCCCGTTCCGGGGCACGGTCGAGGGAAGATCGATCAGCCTGCCCGCAGGGAAAACGATCCGGACGAGACTCCCGGCCCGGTGCACGATCAAAATGAAAAACTGCTACACGGGGAACGGGCAAGCGCTCGAAATAGCTTATCCGTTCCAATAACTCACGTCCCGGAACAAGCGATCCGGACAATTTCGGAAAGAACGGTCGAACGCTGTCTTCTCAGCGTTCGACCGTTCTTCATGCCACCGACCGGGACGCCTCTGTATAATTCCGCTCGAACACCGGTCGCATGGGCACAGGAAACCCGCCTCGGACACATATCAAAAAATCGCAAGTTATCGCTTCCGTCGTCATTCTTCAGCCGAACCATCTCGAACTTCACCGATCCGATAACTTCGTCGCACATTTCATGCACTTCGACGAATCGTTCCCATGCTCTCGCCGGTCGCTCGCTCCGCCCAAACTTGCAGGCAGGAACCGTCGTAAACGGGATCGTTTCTCTTTCGGGCAGAAAGCGATTCCTCCCGTAACGCCTGCCGCAAGGCGGGCATCCTCATTTCCCTCGAGCTACCATTCCGTAATCCGGTCGGGACCGCCGATCCGATAGCTCCGAACGATTTCATATCTTAGGATTCATACCGAACCATTTCAACAGACCGCACCGCAAGTCGTAAAAGACTCCTTACTCGGAAAACCCGGTATTCGCCGGCGCAACAAGCTGCAGAATCTTTCTTACGTCCGTACCTCTGATCCTTCATTTCCCTGTGCTTAGGATCGCGGACGGTCTGTTGCGTACTCCGCGCGTTCGGAACGCTTGCGGACGACATAGACGATCTCGCTGCGCAACCCGTACAACTTGACCGCCTCGGGCGACAGACTGCGCACGTAGTCGATCTCCTCGACGTCGAAGCCGGCCTCGGAGAGACGCCGGCCGTAGTCGCGGCCGTAATCGCGCAAATGGTCTTTCTGCCCGAAATGCCGCTCCCGCTCCGCGGGGTCGGTGATCGACGGGTCCTCGTAAGTCGTCTCGCGCTCCGTGTTGACCGGCGAGAGCATGATGCCCCATCCGCCCGGTCGCATCACGCGGTACATTTCGCGCATCGCGCGGCGGTCGTCATCGACATGCTCGAGAATATGGTTGCAGAATATCACGTCGAACTCGCCGTCGGGAAAAGGAATCCGCTGAATGTCCATCTTGACCTTCGCCAGCGGGGACTCCAGATCGGCCGTCACGTAATCGAGCGCCGGCAGCTTCTCGAAACGCTTCAGGAAGCAGCGCTCGGGCGCGACATGCAGCAGACGGGCCGGCGTCTCGAAGAAAGCGGTCTCGTTCTTCAGATAGAGCCACATCAGCCGGTGACGCTCGAGCGCCAGACAACGGGGACACAGCGCATTCCCGCGCGGATTCACATAGCCGTACGGCATAAAGCGTCTATAGCGCGCGCCGCAGACCGGACATTCCACGCCGCGCCCCGCATAGGCAAGACCCAGCACCGGCGTGCACAGATGCACCACCCGCTGGATATACCGTCGAGGGACATGCCTCAGTACGAATCGGATCAGTCTTTTCATGGTCGCCGGCGTTATTCTTCCTTCAAGGCTTCGGATACTTCCTGCTCGGCCTTGCGCAGCTTCTCGTGGCATAGTTTGATCAGCTCGGCGGCGCGCTTGACCTGCGCCCCCAACTCGTCTACGCTCATCTGCCCATCGTTGAACTTTTCGAGGATTCGCTCCACTTCCTCGACGGCCTGCGTGTAAGTTAATTTCGGAGGTGTCATATTGGTTTGATTTTATCGATTTGCGCTTCGAACGTGCGGGAATGCGTCTCGATCTCGACCCGGTCGCCCGGATGCAGCGCGAGCGGATCGGCCAGCGCCCCGCCTTTCTGGCGAACCACCGAAAAGCCCATCTCCAGTATCCGCCGGGGATCGCGCGAAGCGACCAGATCGCCCGTCAGCGCAAGTTCGCGGCGACGCACGGATAGGAAATCGAAGCTGCGATGGCGCAGCATCGACGCGAGATTGTCCGCCCGGAGCCCGTGATTCGCCAAAGCGAAACGGGCAGCCTGAGCGACTCCGGAACGCAGCGTTCCGAGCCGATCGCCGCTCCGGCGGACCGCTTCGGTCGCACGGTGTCCTAGCTCCGCGCCTGTCCGCTGCAGACCCAGCGAACACTCATGTACCAGTCGCATGGTCTGCTGCTCCAGGCGCATCGCCCGCTCGCGCAGAAAGGTCGTACAGCCGCCGAGCATCTCTTCCGCCCACTCGGCCAGCCGGCCGCGAAGCGAGTCGAGCAGGGCCTCGAACTCGGCCATCTTGTTTTTCAGATAGACGGCGACGGCCGTCGGAGTCTTGAGCGACACGGCGGCCACCAGATCGGCCACGCTCCGGTCCTTGTCATGGCCGATCCCGGCGATCACCGGCAGCGGGAACTGTGCCAGATGGCAGCACAGCCGATAGCTGTCGAAACTGCCCAGATCGCTTTGCGATCCGCCTCCGCGAATCAGCACGACCGCATCGAAGTCGTCCAGCGCGTCGGCCACGGTCTCCAAAGCCCGGACGATCGACTCCTCGGACTCGGCTCCCTGCATGAAGGCGTCGAACAGCGTCACTTCGAAACGATAAGGGCCGGACGACAGTTCCTTCATGAAGTCCTGGTACCCGGCCGCGTTGCGCGACGAAACGACGGCCAAACGCTGCACGACGGCAGGCATCGGCAACTCGCGGTTCATGTCGAACACTCCGTCCCGCTGCAACTGCTCGATCGTCTGCCGGCGCTGGCGCTCCATATCGCCGAGCGTATAGGAAGGATCGATGTCCGTGATCTGAAGCGACAGTCCGTAAAGCTCATGGTAGGAGACGAGCGCCTTGACGAGCACCTTCAGTCCCGCGCAAAGCGTCTGTCCCCCGGTGGCAGCGCCGAAATAGGAAGCGATCATCCCGTACGTGCTGCGCCAGATCACCGCGCTGATCTTCGCCTTCGGGACATGATTGGCCCCCCCCTTCTCGACCAGTTCCAGATAGCAGTGCCCCGAATAGTTGACTTTCAGCTCGCTGATCTCGGCCGTCACCCAATACGGCAGCGGATGGGCGTCGTCGATGCTTCGCTTGATAAGCGACTGAAGCTCGCTGAGGGTTATATGCTGCGGCATGGCTGGCTATCGTTCGTTTCTCAGTTATTGACCCGGAAAACCTTCTGGACCCCCTTGATCCGCATCAGCGAATAGATCACCGCATCGACGACCTGCGTGCTGGTCACTTCGATGTTGATCAGGCCCGAGAGCGTGCCGCCCGAAGAATTCAGGCTCATCGAGCGGATATTGATCTTCAGGTCGCGGTTGATGACCTCGGCGATCTTGTTCACGAGTCCCGTCAGGTCGTCGGCCTGAATGCGGATCGCGGCACGGAACGCGCCCTTGGCTCCCTCGGCCTGCCAGCGGGCCGGAAGCACGCGATACGGATAGCGCTCCTTGAGCCTCTGGGCGTTCGGGCAATCCTGCCTGTGAATCGTAATGCCGCCGCTGACCGTCGTAAAGCCGAAAATCTCGTCGCCGAAGATCGGATTGCAGCATTTGGCCAGTTTGTACTCGATATTGCTCAGCGACTCGTCGATAATCAGCGCGTCGTCGCTCTCGACGCTCACCTTCGTAACCGGCACCTCGCGGACCGGTCTTTCGTCGAGACTGTCGGACAGATAGCGCGTCAGCACTTCCTTGATGTCGGCCAGCACGATCTTCTGTTGCGCGATCTGGCCGTACAGCTCGGTTCCCGTCTTCAGCTTGTAGTATTTGCAAAGCACCATGACGGCGTCGTCCATCGTGACCGAGAGCTTCCAGTTCTTGATCTTGCGTTCGAGCTCCTCGCGGCCGAGACTGGCCGCCTGAGCCTGCTGCTCGCGCATATAGGCCTTGATCCGACTCCGGGCCTTGGCCGTCGTGACGATATTCAGCCAGTCGGCTTTGGGCTTCTGCTGCTTGGACGTCAGAATCTCGACGATATCGCCGTTGTGCAGCACCTCGCGCAGCGAGACATTGCGGTGGTTGACCTTGCCCCCGACGCAAGTCATTCCCAGACCGGAATGGATATCGAAAGCGAAATCGAGCACCGTCGCACCCTCGCTGAGCTTGCGCAAGTCGCCGTTGGGAGTGAAAACGAACACCTCGCCCGAAGAGAGTTTCGCATCGAACTTTTCGGCAAGCGACTGCGTCTGCGTCGTCTCCATGATCTCGCGCAGCTTCGAGAACCACTGCTCGGTCCCCAGACCGCCCCCCTTGACACCTTTGTAACGCCAATGGGCGGCCACGCCGCGCTCGGCTATCTCATCCATCCGTTCGCTGCGGATCTGTATTTCGACCCAACGGCCCGTATCGGTGACGACCGTCGTATGCAGCGATTCGTATCCGTTCGACTTCGGAATCGATATCCAATCGCGCATACGGTCCGGATTGGGCGTATAGAAATCGGTCACGATCGAGTAGATACTCCAGCACTGCGCCTTCTCCTGTTCCCGGGGGCAATCGATGATGATCCGGATCGCGAACAGGTCGTACACCTCGTCGAAGCCGATGCGCATCCGTTTCATCTTGCGCCAGATCGAGTAGATCGACTTGGTGCGGCTCTTCAGGTGATACCGGATGCCCTGCGCCCGCATCTTCTCCTCGATCGGCCGGACGAAGCCTCGGATGAATTGCTCGCGCTCGGCAGCCGTCTCGGCGATCCGTTTCTCGATATAGGCGTAATCGGCCGGCTCGAGGTACTTCAGCGCGATGTCCTCCAGTTCCGACTTGATATTGTACAATCCCAGCTTATGAGCGATCTGCGCATAAAGGTTCAGGCTCTCCCACGACTTTTTCTTCCGCTTCTGCTCGGGAAATATGTCGAGGATACGCATCACCTCGAGCCGGTCGGCCAGCTTGATCAGAATGACCCGGGGATCGGTCGAGTACGAGACGATCAACTCGCGGAAATTGTCGATCTGGTCGTTGGCCACCTTCGGGTCGACGTCCGATATGTTGCACAACCCCTGCAGAATGCCGACGCACTGCTCGCCGAAGCGATTGCCGATCTTGTAGACGTCCATCAGCTGCAGCCGCACGACATCGTGCAGCAGCGTCGAGATCGTCGAGTTGCGTCCCAGCCCGACCTCCCGGATCACGATCATCGCCGTATTGATCGAATGCGCGACCAGCGGCGTGCCGTCGTGGCGGGCCATGCCCTTCAGGCGGTCGACCGCCAGACGCAACGCTTCGTGGACCAAGGCGTACACCTCGTCGTCAAAAATGGAACGAGCCGTTTCCAGAAACGGCCGGTAATACTGCGGCTCGAGATCGATCTCCCTCTCAATTTCTTCCATGTTTCCAACGGATCTTTCCGCGCTAAAGTTAGTAAAAATCTTCCGGACTTTCCGCCGTGCCCGGTTGGGGGCGGTCCCGTTCTGTCTTTCAAACGAAACGGTCGGCCGGCATATTGCCGCGAAAAGTCGTTTTTTGCGTTCTTAAAGTCGGAACCCGTCCTCTGAAAAGACGCGGAAAGCCGCCTGCAGGACGGCTTTCCGCGCGGTTTCCGTCGCACGGCCTACCGTCGCGCGAGCTTGCGCGGTCTGAGCATGTTCTCGGGCGAGAGCACGCTGTCGAGCTCCTCTCGGCTCATCAGCCCCTGCTCGAGCACCAGATCGTATATGCCCTTGCCGGTGCGGAGCGCCGTCTTGGCCAGCTCGGTCGAGGTTTCGTAGCCCAGATAGGGATTGAGAGCCGTCACCACTCCGATACTGTTACGCACCATCCGGCGACAGGTCTCCTCGTTAGCCGTGATGCCCGTGACGCACCGGTCGCGCAGCGTGTTCATGCTGCGGATCAGCATCTCGATGTTCTCGAACAGGCTGTATACGATGATCGGTTCCATGACGTTCAGTTCCAACTGGCCGGCCTCGGAGGCGATCGTAATCGTCAGATCGTTTCCGATTACCCTGAAAGCCACCTGATTGACGACTTCGGGGATCACCGGATTGACCTTGCCGGGCATGATCGACGAGCCGGGCTGCATCGGCGGCAGGTTGATCTCGCCCAGACCGGCCCGGGGGCCGGAAGACAGCAGCCGCAAGTCGTTGCATATCTTCGACATTTTCGTCGCCAGCCGCTTCAAGGCCGACGAATTCATGATGAACGCGCCCGTATCGTTCGTGGCCTCGATCAGATTCGTCGCCGCGACGACGGGCAGGCCGGTAATCTCGCGCAGATAACGGATGCACAGCGGCGAGTAGTCGGGATCGGCATTGATCCCGGTCCCGATAGCCGTCGCGCCCATGTTCACCTCCAGAAACAGGCGATAGTTCTGCTCGATGCGGTCGATCTCCTCCGACAGATTCGCGGCATAGGCCTCGAACTCCTGCCCGAGCGTCATCGGCACGGCATCCTGTAGCTGGGTGCGTCCCATTTTGATCACATGCGCGAACTCCGCCCCTTTGGCCCGGAACGCATCGACAAGCCAGCGAAGCGTTTCGACTAACTTTTGAAGACTGAATATCAAAGCGATACGCACAGCCGTCGGATAGGCGTCATTCGTAGACTGCGAGCGGTTCACATGATTGTTCGGATGGCAGTAGCCGTACTCGCCCCGCTCGTGCCCGAGCAGCTCCAGCGCGCGGTTCGCAATCACCTCGTTGGCATTCATGTTCGTCGACGTACCGGCGCCACCCTGCACCATGTCGACCACGAAATGCTCGTGCAGCCTGCCCTGCTCGATCTCGCGGCAGGCATCGACAATGGCCCGCGCCGTCGGACCGTCCAGCAGTCCCAGATCGCCGTTCGCCCGCGCCGCGGCTTCCTTGACCATCGCCAGCGCGCGAATCAGCTCGGGGTAAAAATGAAGACGCACGCGACCGATGTCGAAATTCTCGATCGCGCGCAGAGTCTGTATTCCGAAATAATACTCGACCGGTATGTCTTTCTCGCCGAGCAAATCGTGCTCGCGACGAAACCGGCCGGAAAGCGGACTAATTGTAATATCCATAACGGAATCGGTTTTGATCCGTTACAAATCTAACCATTTAATCGAAAACATGGTAACGGTTTCCCGCAAAAACATACAAGAAAAAAGCCTGTTTTCCGCTCTTCGGATATTCAGGGTCACAAAGACTCAAACCCCTCTTTATCCGGATCGTTCCCGATATTTCCGCACTTTCGGTACGACCAGCGGCAGCGCTGCCGGCATCCCGTTCCGTAGGCGCTTTAAAGAATACGTACGGCAATGGCGTGCCGGACATCCGACACGCCATGATGCTGTTTCGGTCGCGCGATCTTCCCGTCGGCTCTGTCCGTGCATGCAATGGCACGAACTTTCTGCCGGGAAGAGAAAACCGATATTCTGCAATTCCGGTTGACTTTCGTAAACGATCGTATTCGGCAACTCCTATTTCAGATACGAGTCGAGCAAGCCGGCCATCTCGGCGGCCAGTTCGGCCGATTTCTCGGCAGCCGCCTCGGCGAAACGCTCGGTCGAATCGGCATAGATAATGCCGCGAGAGGAATTGACAAGCAATCCGCAGCGGCCGTTCATCCCGTAACGGGCGACCTCTTCGAGACTGCCGCCCTGCGCCCCCACGCCGGGCACCAGCAGGAAATGATCCGGAATCAGGCGACGGATTCCCCTCAGCATTTTGGCCTGCGTGGCTCCGACGACGAACATCAGGTTGTCGGTCGTTCCCCAGCCGCATGCCGTATCGATCACTTTCTCGTACAGATAGCCGCCGTCCTCCATACGCTGCAGCTCGAAATCGGCCGCGCTCGGATTGGACGTAAGCGCCAGAACGACCGCCCATTTCCCCTCGTATTGCAGGAAAGGCCCGACCGTATCGTAACCCATATAGGGAGAGACGGTCACGGCGTCGGCCAGATTTTCGGAGAAAAACGCCCGGGCGTACATCTTCGACGTATTCCCTATGTCGCCCCGCTTCGCGTCGGCGATAATCAGCATATCGGGATAGCGCTCGCGGATATATTCGACCGTCCGGCGGAAGCTCTCCCAGCCCTTCGCGCCGCTCTCCTCGTAAAAGGCCATGTTCGGCTTATAGCAGACGGCATAGGGAGCCGTCGCGTCGACGATCGCCCGGTTGAAAGCGAAAACGGGATCGTCCTGCGAAAGCAGGTGGCGAGGAATCTTGTTCACATCGGTATCGAGCCCCACACAGAGAAAGCTGCGTTTGGAGCGGATTTGCGAAAAAAGCTGTTCGGATGTCATATATATCGTATTAACATGATGCACTTTACACATTCGTTCCTCGTTCCCTTCTCCTGAACGGCCCTGCTGTTTCGGAGCGGGCCCCCACACCCCATGCCGGCAATCCGGACTTTCGCTCCTCGAAACGATTCAATCTGCGCCCCGCGATGCGCAAAACGATGCGGACACCCCTATCGGGCAGCGATTCCGGGCCGGCGAGCCGATCACAGGCAAGAACGGATTATCGCCCGGCAAATATTCGCGCTCTGCAAAATCAGGGGAACTGCGCGCCGTACGACAACAGCGCGATCGTTCGTACCGTTTCCGACCGCCGCAACCGACAGAACGGCCGCTTCTCCGGAAAGCCGACCGGCCTCCCGACTCCAGCTCCGATCTCCGCCGTGACCGCAACGCATGGGGAAACACGAACTAAACTTCGCTCGCCTTCAGACGCTCGGCATTCTCGGCTACCTGCAACTTATCGAGAATCTCCTGCAGATCGCCGTCCATCACGGCGCTCAGATTATAGAGCGTCAGGTTGATCCGATGATCCGTCACGCGGCCTTGCGGATAGTTGTACGTGCGAATCTTGGCGCTGCGGTCGCCCGTCGAAACCATCGTCTTGCGCTTCGAGGCGATTTCGTCCAAGTATTTCTGGTACTCGAGATTGTATATGCGCGTGCGCAACTCTTCGAAAGCCTTGTCGAAGTTCTTGAGCTGCGACTTCTGGTCCTGACACTGCACGACGATTCCCGTCGGGATATGGGTCAACCGGATGGCCGAATAGGTCGTATTGACCGACTGGCCGCCGGGACCCGAAGCGCAGAAAATATCCTTTCGGATATCGTTCATATTGATCTCCAGATCGAACTCCTCGGCCTCGGGCAGCACGGCTACCGAAGCGGCCGACGTGTGCACGCGGCCCTGCGTCTCGGTCTGCGGCACGCGCTGCACGCGGTGCACGCCCGATTCGTACTTCAGCACGCCGTAGACGCCCTCACCCGTAACCTTCATCACGACTTCCTTGAAGCCTCCAGCCGCGCCTTCGTTTGCGCTGTTGATCTCGTACTTCCAACCGCGCTTTTCTACGTATTTGATGTACATGCGCAGCAAGTCGCCGGCGAACAGGGCGGCCTCGTCGCCTCCCGTGCCGCCGCGGATCTCGACGATCGCGTTCTTGCCGTCCTGAGGATCGGCGGGAATCAGCAACAATTTGATCTGTTCCTCGAGCGAGGCGAGCTCGGGCTCGAGTTCGAGCACTTCGGCACGGGCCATTTCGCGCAACTCGTCGTCTTTCTCCGTAGCGAGGATCTCCTTCGCCTCGGAGAGATGGTTCAATGCCGTGCGGTATTTCTCGCTCGCTTCGACTACCGGCTGAAGCTCCTTATACTCCTTGTTGAGGGCGACGAATTTCTTCATGTCGGCAATCACTTCGGGATCGGTCATCTGCTGACCGATCTCCTCGTACTTTATCTTCAGCCCGTCGAGACGGGCAAGCATCGAATTTTCTGGCATAGGAAACGGGGCTTAATCGTATCGCGTCCGCGCCGCATCGTCCGACCGAGGCGCAGGAACCGTCGATTACGCGACCACAAAGGTAATCGTTTTTTTGATTTTTCGTATCTTGCGCGCCACGCGAGAACAACATGAAAAAGAAACTGCTGGAAATCGCCGCATACACGTTCGTCGCTTGGGGACTCGTCGGGGTTTTCGTTCCTCTGATACCGACGACTCCGTTTCTGCTGTTGGCGGCATACTGTTTCGCCCGGAGCAATCCGATGCGCAATCGCTGGCTGTACCGCAACCGGATTTTCGGGCGTTACCTGCTCGATTACCAGCAGGGACGCGGCATACCGAGCGGGGTCAAGGCCTCGGCCCTGATCACGATGTGGAGCTCGATGATGTTCACCGCCATCGTACTGATCGACCGCTGGTGGATCAGAATTCTGCTTTTTGTCGTATCTTTGTTCGTCACGATCCACATACTCCGAATAAAAACCGGCGGCCATGAAGCCCGAAATTCTCCTTCTCGTCCCGACTCTGCCTGAAATCGAGCCCTTTCTCCGTCAGCAGGGAAAGGGCTACGGCCCCGTGGTCACGGGCATAGGCCCTTACCGATGCGCGGCGGCGACGCAGGAGGCCATCATACAGCGGCGGCCGGACATGATGATCTTATGCGGCATCGCAGGGAGATATCCCGCCAGCGCGCTGGCGGTAGGCGATGCCGTGCTCGTCGGAAGCGAGCGGGCGGCGGACATGGGTTCCTTCGAAGGAAAGGGGTTCGTTCCGAAGTTTTCCGAACGGTACGACTGTCCGCATATTCCGGCGGATGCTCCGTTGCCGGTCGTCGCCTCGAACAGCGTGAGCGGAGCGGCCTCGCCTCATGTCGATCGGAGCGCCGCACAGATCGAGAATATGGAAGGGGCCGCTTTTTTCGACGTCTGCCTGCGCGAGCAAATACCTTTCTGGGAGCTCCGCACGATCTCGAATACGGTCGGCGAGCCTTTCGGCCAATGGAATATTCCGCTGGCGACCGACGCGCTGGCCCGAGCGATAGGCCGCCTGCTGCAAACGGCGGAAAATACGTACCGCACCGCGCGGCCTTCCGACGACACATAAGTCTACGGCCGGACGGTATCGCCTCCGGCCGAGCGGCGAAAGCCGCATACTGCGCGGCACCGTCCGCTTACCAAGCGCAGACAAAGCGCATAGAAACGCAATAAACGAAAAGCATGAAACTCAAACTGAGCATATCGACCTGTCCGAACGACACGTTCATGTTCGACGCGATGCTTCACCGGCGGATCGACACCGAAGGACTCGACTTCGATCTGACCATGGCCGACATCGAGCAGCTCAACGCCGCGGCGCTCGCCGGAGAGCCCGACATAACGAAACTGAGCTACGCGAGCTTCCCCCTCGTCGCGGACCGCTACCGGATACTCGGCAGCGGAAGCGCGCTCGGTCGGGGCAACGGGCCACTGCTGGTCAGCCGGCACAAGCTCTACCCGGACGAACTGCGCGACGCCCGCATCGCGATCCCGGGCGAGCACACGACCGCAAACCGGCTGTTGTCGCTGTTTTTCCCCGAAGCGTCCGACAAACGGGTTTACCTGTTCTCCGATATCGCCGACGCCGTTCTGAGCGACGAATGCGACGCCGGCGTACTGATCCACGAAGGCCGATTCACGTACCGCGGGAAGGGATTGCGGCTCGTAGCCGATCTGGGAGAGGAGTGGGAGAAACGCACTTCGCTGCCGTTGCCGCTCGGAGCCATCGTCGTTTCGCGCCGACTGGACGAGCAACTGGCCCGGACGGTCGAGCGCGTACTGCGCCGCAGCGTGGAATACGCCTTTGCTCATCCCGAAGCATCGGCCGGCTTCGTGCGCAGCCATGCCCAAGAACTGAGCGAGGAGGTGACGAAAAGCCATATCGAGCTGTTCGTGAACCGCCATTCGGCCGATCTGGGCGAGGAAGGCCGCCGGGCCGTCGTGCGGCTGCTGGAACTCGAAAACGAGGAGGCATTCCTATGATACGGGAAACGCTCGAACGGCTCCGGGCCGAAGACAACCTGAGAGAACTGCCGAGGATAGAAATCCGAGGAAAATACGTCGTCTGCGACGGCAAGCGATACCTGAACCTGTCGTCGAACGACTATCTGGGACTCGCCTGCAGCGACGCCGACCGGAAATTCATGCAACGGCAGCCCGACGACGGGGCTTTTCTGCTGAGCAACCCCTCGTCGCGGCTCGTCACCGGCAACAGTTCCGACTATGCGCGACTCGAGTCGGCCTTGTCGGAACTCTTCGGCGGCCGCTCGACGCTGGTCGCGGGATCGGGCTATCTGGTCAACGCGGGCGTCCTGCCGGCTCTGACGGGCAAGGGCGACCTGATTCTGGCCGACAAGCTCGTCCATGCGAGCCTGATCGACGGACTGCGGCTCGGCGAAGCCGAGTGGCGGCGGTTCAGGCACAACGACACGGAACATCTGGAATGCCTGCTGGCCAGACACCGCGACGCCTATCGGAACGTATGGATCGTCACCGAGTCGATTTTCAGCATGGACGGCGACTGCGCCCCGCTCCGCAAGCTCGCGGAGCTCAAAGACAAGTACCGCTGCAAGCTATATGTGGACGAGGCGCACGCATTCGGCGCCTATGGCCCCGGCGGCCGGGGACTGGCCGCTCAGGAAAGCGTCGAGGACGCCTGCGACATCCGCATCGCGACGCTCGGCAAAGCCATAGCGTCGCAGGGAGCCTTCGTCATCACGGACCCGCTGACACGCGACTTGCTGGTCAACCGGATGCGGACGCTGATCTTTTCGACCGCGCTGCCGCCGATCTCGCTGCGGTGGTCCGAGCACGTCGTGCGCGCATTGCCTTCGATGGACGACCGGCGCGAGCGGCTCCGCGAATACGCGCGCACGATCACGGGCGACGACCGGCATACGCACATCATTCCGATCATGGCCGGCGAGAACGCCCGGGCCATCGAGATGAGCCGCCGCTTGCGCGAGGCGGGCTTTTGGGTCGTGCCGATCCGCTACCCGACCGTGCCCAAAGGTACAGCCCGGATTCGGGTGTCGCTCAGCGCGGCACTCGAACGAGCAGATATCCTCCAATTCGTCGAAGCATGCAAAAACATTGGCTGAAGCGCATCGGCGCGCCCGATCTGATCGTCGTCGCCCTCGGCTGGGCCTCGGAGCCCCGGCTGGTACAAAACATTCCGACCGAGGGGTACGACGTGCTGGTCCTGTACGACTACCGGACGCTGGAGCCGCTCGCGGCAGCCGATACGGCCTCCTATGGACAGATCACGTTGCTGGCCTGGTCGTTCGGCGTATGGGTAGCCGAGCAGGTTTGCCGGGACATTCCGTTTCGCCGTGCCGTGGCCCTCAACGGCACTCCGCTTCCGGTCGACGCCCGCTACGGCATTCCGCCGCAGGCGATGGCCGTAACGCGGCAAGGCATCCGCCGGACGGGAACCGACCTGTTCGACCGCCGCGCCTACGGCACGTATTATGATCGGTTGTCGGAAACGCTGCACACCCGTCCGCTCGAAGAACTGTGCGACGAGCTCGACGCGTTGAGCGAAGCCGCCGCCGAACCGTACCGCCCGAACATCGAATGGAGCGCGGCCGTCGTAGGAGGCGCCGACAGGATATTTCCTCCGGCCCATATGGCCGCTTACTGGAAAGAACTGGCCATCCCCGTACCCGACATGCCGCACTACCCTTTCGGTGACCGGACCGCAATGGAAAAACTGTTGAAAAGCAACGAACCATGACAACCGACAAACAACTGCTCAAAAGCCGTTTTTCGGCCAGACTGCGCGACTACGACTCGCTGGCCGTCGTGCAAGACGCCATATGCGGCCAGCTGGCCGAAATGACCGGCCGCAACTGCACCCGTCCGGTCGACAGCGCACTCGAGATCGGGTCCGGAACCGGATTCCTGACGCGCCGCATGCTCGAGCTTTATCCACATGCGCTGTGGACGATCAACGATCTGGTCGAACAATCGGCCGATTTTCTCGAGCCCTACGCGGCCGGACACGACGTACGCTATCTGTGGGGAGACGCCGAAACGATCGCCCTGCCCGACAGGTTGGATCTGATCGCTTCGGCCTCGGCCGTTCAGTGGTTCGACGATCTGCCGCGCTTCGCACGGAAAGCGGGGAATCTGCTCGAAACGGGAGGATATATCGTGCTGAGCACGTTCGGGCCCGAAAACTTCCGGGAAATCAAGGCCGTGACGGACGAAGGTCTGGACTATTACACCCGGGAACAACTGCAAGAACTGTTCGAGTCGGCCGGGTTCCTGACGCTCGAGACGCTCGAATACACGCGAAGCCTCGCGTTCGACACGCCCCTCGACGTATTGAGGCACATCCGTGCGACAGGCGTCAACTCGATCCGGCACGCACGCTGGACAAAGCGGGAGCTGAGCGATTTCGAGACCCGATACCGCAACGGCTTCCGGAACGCCGAGGGACAGGTCACGCTGACCTATCACCCGGTACTGCTGATCGCCGAAAAGCTTTGAGCCGGCCGCTTTTCGGAACGGCCGGCTCGTCCGCCGCCGGGAGATAGAAGCCGACGGCTTCGGCCCCCTGTTAAAATACATAAATAGCCGGATTTCAGGAAAAATCGCTATCTTGGTCATAAATCGCATCCGCCCATGAAAAAAGCAGCGTTTCTGATTTCGGCGATTCTGGCAGCCGGCTGCGGCGTACCGGAAAACGCGTTCCTCGTCGAAGGATATGTCCCCACGCTGAAAGACAGTACCCGACTGATCCTGACACGATTCGAAGGCGAAATGCTGATCCCCGTCGACACGGCCCATGCCACGAACGGCCGCTTCTCTTTCCGCTATCCCGCTACGGGCAAGGGCCGGCTCGCCATCCTCACCTTTTCCGACGATGTGTCGGACATGTTCCTGCCCCTGTGGTCGGCCCCCGGAGAGAAAGCCGTCATCACGGGAGACAACAACTACAAGCGCACATGGAGCGTGAAAAGCCGAATCCCCGAACAGAGGGAAGCCGAACGATACAAACAGGCCGCCAAAAAGGAATACGAAAAATTGCAGCAAATTTCCATGGAATACCGCAAACTGTCGAATACGCACGGTGTCTCGGCAGACAGCATCGCCGATAAAAGGCAAGCGCTGAAGCATACGGAAGACAGTCTGCAATATCTGATCTACGACAAGACGCTCGAACAGCTCGACCGCTCGGAACCCGACTCGCCCGTTTTCACGGACGAGCTGAGCGGCATCTGCCTGATGATACGCCATTACGAAGCCTTCGCCGGCCTGAGAGAACGGGCCGAGATTCAATACGACCGGCTGCCGGAAGAAATCAAGCGATCCCAGGCAGGCAAGGAAATGCACTCAACCCTCCATCCGCCGGCAAAGGTCCGTACGGGCGACCGGATGGCCGATGCAGAGTTGGTCGATTCGAACGGGGAAACGCACCGGCTATCGGAATATCTGGGCAAATACGTTTTGCTCGACTTTTGGTCTTTCGGATGCGGTCCCTGCCTCTTGTCGCTGCCGGAATTGAAAGCCGCATCCGAATCGTACCGGGACAGGCTGACCGTTATCAGCATCACCTCCGATCCGAAAGACCTGTGGCAAACGGCCTCCGAGGAGCACGGCATCACATGGGTCAACCTCAACGCCTCGAACGATCCGGCCGTCAGCGCCCGGTACGGGGTCAACGGCATCCCGCATCAGGTAATCATCTCTCCCGCAGGCATCGTCCTCGACTCGTGGGCCGGATACGGGCAAGGGCTCCTCGAGCAACGGCTGAAAACATACCTATCCGATTGAAACGGGAAAGGTCCGGAAGCTGCCGCAGGACAACTTCCAGACCTGATTACGAAACGCACGGGAACCGTGACATTTTCAGGACGCCGGTCCGGCCTCGCATGCCCCTTTCCGCGCCGACCGACGGAGGATTCGGACAACGTACAGGCCGAATCGCCGATGTATCTTAAGAAAAAAGCATAGCAGGGCGTATAAGCCGGGTTCTGTACCCTCTCTTTCGAGGGGCCTCTACCATTTATCTAGGCCGGCGGTCACCCGCACGGCTCGTCAGCAACCTACCCCCCGACATCGGGCGAGCAACCCTACAACTGCCGGTATACATGGTCTTGCAACCCGCGAGACGTACTGGCCGGAACGTGTCGCCACTTCCGCGGTGGGCTCTTACCCCGCCTTTTCACCCTTACCGTCCCATTCGGGACGGCGGTCGTTCTCTGTTACGCTGCTATCCCCTCGCGAGGATCTTCCCGTTAGGAAGCGCGGCGCTCTGCGTTGCCCGGACTTTCCTCCCCTCCCGTTTCACGAATAGGTCTGAATTCCGCTTTTCGGGAGCAGCGGTAGAGCCTCCCTGCTATGCCGACGGCAAAGGTAATCATTCCTGCGGACCTGCGCCAAATTATCCGGCCGTCGGCCGAAAATATTTCCTTTGGAAATTCGGGTTTCCCAAAAGCAATCGTACTTAGGCTTTGCAGCTCTCTCGGGCACAATCGTCCCCGAGTCGGGCAATACGGAAACCCCTCTGCCGCACCGGCAACGATTCTGCAAACTGCCATTACGACGGCATATCGAACGGAATACAAACGCCGCTCTGTCTGTCGCGAGCATTTCGGACGCGCAGGTGCCGGACGGGTTATTTCCGCAGCTCGAACTCGGCGAGCGTCTTACCTTGCAGATCGAGCGCCCGGACACGCATCGTGCGTCCCGAGACGTCGACCCGCACGACGGTCCCCGTACCGTTGACGATCACGGGGAAAAGAATGTCTCCGGCCGAGGGCGGCGCATCGAAAGGCTTTTCGGGCGCATCGACGATCATCGGAACGCGCAGCTTCTCCTCCGTAGGCTGTATCAGCTCGTAGCGGTGCGTATGTCCCGAAACCATCAGATCGATCGAGGCGCGGTTGAAAAGCGGCAGGAACTCGTCGGTGATCTGCTGCACGCCGTGCCGCTCGGGATGATCGGGATCCATGCGGGAAACGGGCGGAAAATGGTTCATCACCACATGCCAGCGGGCCGTACGGTACTCCTTGGAACGGATCAGCTCGGCGAACCAGCGGGCCTGCTCACTCCGGTAGGAATCGAAATCGTTCAGACCGGCATAGACGGGAAAGTCGTCGGGCTTGTCTTCGCCGCAGTCCAGTACGACGAACATCACGTCGCCCTCGCGGAACGCGCCGTAGAAAGTCCCGTTCGTGCTCGGAGCATAACGAGCGTACTCGCGCGCCTTATTGCCGCGCGTCTCATGATTGCCGCGCACGAGCACGAAAGGCCGCTCGGAAGCGAACAGTTCGACGCTCTTGTCGATGAAACCGCGGAACGGAACCGCCTCGTCGTCGTAGTAGTTCATCATGTCGCCCACATAGAAAATCCGATCGGCGCTTTCGACGCCGGCCAAGGCGAGCAGGCGGGCGAGTTTGGCCGAGTCGCCGTGCATGTCGCTCAGAGCGATGAACGAACACTCCTCGGAACGAGGATCGGGCGTACGGAAAGCGTACCAGCGCGAGACGATGCTGTCGCCGAAGGTTACCCGATAGGGTTGGAAGTCGTCGATCCGCTTCGAGCAGAGACGATAGTCGTAAGCCGTCGCCGGCCGCAGCGAGTCGGTCCGGATCGTACAGAACGTGTTGTAAGCATCCCTAAGCCCGTCCTTAACTGCATAATGGCGGGTTATCTCCCCTTCGGGCGAACGGAGCTCGACCCAAGAAAAGCCCTTGTCGGAAGTGGTGAACACGAAAGTCACGCCCGTAGGCGTCAGTTCCTGCAAATAGGGGCCGTGGCTGAAACCGTAGGGAGCGGCGGCCGCAACGGAAACAGTCAGAAGAAAAGACGCCAAGGCGAAGATTCGGATTTTTTTCATCGTGCGAAGGATTAAGAGGTTGATCGTTCAAATTTAAGAATTATTCGGAAACGGACGAGGACAAACCGTCCGTTTTTATTTCCTTTGCAGTAAAATTCCGGTCATCCGGACTGCCCATGGAACGCAACATCCGCATATCCGACTACGACTACCCGCTGCCCGAAGGGCGCATCGCCAAATTTCCGCTCGAGCGGCGCGAGCAGTCGAAGCTGCTCGTCTGCCGCGACGGCCGCATCGCCGAGGACCGCTTCGAGCGGATCGGGCGGTTTCTGCCCGAGGGTTCGATGCTCGTATTCAACAACACGAAAGTGATCCGAGCCCGGCTGATTTTCCACAAGGCGACCGGCGCGCGCATCGAAATATTCTGTCTCGAGCCGCACGCCCCCGCCGATTACGAGCGCGCCTTTGCCGCGCACGGCCGCTGCCGCTGGCAATGCATCGTCGGCAATCTGAAAAAATGGAAAGACGGACCGCTGCAGATCGCATTCGGGCTCGGCGGACGGACCTACCGGCTCGAAGCGACCCGAACCGGGGACGGCGGCGGGCATCAGATCGTCGAGTTCGTCTGGGACGCGCCGCTCGCGTTCGGGCAACTGCTCGAGGAGCTCGGACGGATTCCGATCCCGCCTTACCTCTGCCGCGAGAGCGAGGAGCTGGACAACAGCCGCTACCAGACGGTCTACTCCCGGTTCGAGGGATCGGTCGCCGCTCCGACGGCCGGGCTGCATTTCACGCCGGAGGTGATCGGACGACTCCGGGCCGAAGGCCATCCGACAGCCGAAGTGACCCTGCATGTCGGCGCGGGCACGTTCCTGCCCGTAAAGGCCGGCAACGCGGCCGAGCACCCGATGCACACCGAACACTTCGAAATCACGCTCGACGCGTTGCAAGGCATCCTCGAGCATATCGACCGCATCACGGCCGTCGGCACGACGAGCATGCGCACGCTCGAATCGCTCGCGGCGCTCGGTTGCCGGGTTCTGCTCGACGGAACGCCCGACGAGCGCAGGAGTGTCGGCCAATGGGAAATCTACGACATGCCCGAGCGGATCGGAGGGCGCGAGTCGCTCGAGGCGTTGGCCGGGTACATGGGACACGCCCGGCTGCAAAAGCTGAAAGCCTCGACGCAGATCATGATCGTACCGGGCTATCGCTTCCGCGTCGCGAGCAGCCTGATCACGAACTTTCACCAACCGCAGAGCACGCTGCTGTTGCTCGTATCGGCATTCATCGGCGAACGGTGGAAAGAAGTCTACGACTATGCGCTCGCCCATGATTTCCGTTTCCTGAGTTACGGCGACAGCTCGCTGCTTTTCAGACAGAACGGGCAATAGAAGCAAGACAAACGAACCGGAATCCGACGAGGCCATGAAAGAAAACGCATACAAGCCGTCCGACTGGCTGCCCACGTCCGTCAAGGAAGTCCGCGCACGCGGATGGGACACGCTGGACGTCATTCTGTTCACGGGCGACGCCTATGTCGATCATCCGTCGTTCGGTCCGGCCGTGGTCGGCCGCCTGCTGGAGGCCGAGGGCCTGCGCGTGGCGATCGTGCCGCAGCCCAACTGGCGAGACGACCTGCGCGATTTCCGCAAGCTGGGACGCCCGAGGCTGTTCTTCGGCGTATCGGCAGGCAACATGGACTCGATGGTCAACCATTACACGGCCAACAAAAGGCTGCGCAGCGACGACGCCTACACCGCAGGAGGACAAGCTGGATTCCGGCCCGACTATGCGGCCACGGTCTACACGCGCATCCTGAAGCGGCTGTTCCCCGACACGCCGGTCGTGCTCGGCGGCATCGAGGCCTCGCTGCGGAGGCTCACGCACTACGATTACTGGAGCGACTCGCTGAAGCCGTCGATCCTTATCGACAGCGGAGCCGACCTGCTGGCCTACGGCATGGGCGACCGGGTGATGCCGGAAATCGCCCGAGCCGCGCGCAACGGTTTCAACATGCATCTGCTCAAGAAGCTGCCTCAAGTCGCTTTCGTGGCCGACCGGAAATATGCCGACTCGCTGGGCGACGAGCCGCTGAGGCTCTACCCGTTCGAGCGATGCCTGAAAGACAAGCGCGCCTTCGGCGAAAACTTCCGGCGCATCGAAACCGAGTCGAACCGCATGGAAGCCCGCACGCTCGTCGAAGAGACGGAGGGCCGTTTCGTAGTCGTCAACCCGCCCTACCCCAAACTGTCGGAGCAGGAACTGGACCGCAGCTTCGCACTGCCCTACACCCGGCTGCCGCATCCGCGTTACAACGGCAAAGGCGACATCCCGGCATACGAAATGATCAAGTTCTCGGTCAACCTGCACCGGGGCTGTTTCGGAGGGTGCAGTTTCTGTACGATTTCGGCCCATCAGGGCAAGTTCGTGTCGAGCCGCAGCGAGCGGTCCGTTCTGGACGAGGTCCGCGCGATCACCGCCATGCCCGGATTCAAGGGCTACCTGTCCGATCTGGGCGGCCCGTCGGCCAACATGTACCGGATGGGAGGACGCAACGAGGCGCTCTGCCGGCGGTGCAGCCGCCCGTCCTGCCTGTTTCCCGCCCCCTGCCGCAACCTGCGCAACGACCACCGTCCGCTGATCGAGCTCTACCGCCGGGTAGACCGCGTGCCGGGCATCAAAAAGTCGTTCATCGGCAGCGGCATCCGATACGACCTGTTCGAGAAAGACGACTGGGAATATCTGCGCGAGGTGATTCGCCGCCATGTGTCGGGACGACTGAAAGTCGCTCCCGAGCATACCGAGGACGGCGTGCTGAAGCTGATGCGCAAACCCTCGTTCGCGCTTTTCCGAACGCTGAACGAGCGATTCGGCCGGATATGCCGCGAAGAGGGCCTCAACTACCAACTGATCCCCTACTTCATATCGAGCCATCCGGGATGCACCGAAAGGGACATGCGCCGCCTGAGCGACGAGACCCGGCGCCTGCACTTCCGGCTGGAGCAGGTGCAGGACCTGACCCCCACGCCGATGACTCTCTCGTCGGTGATGTTCTACACGGGCGAGAATCCCTACACCGGAGAGAAAGTCTACGTGGCGCGCTCCCAAGAGGAGAAGCGGCGGCAGAAAAGCTATTTCTTCGAGTGGCAGAAAGACCGCAGGAAAAAATAATTTTACGGACCCGCCCGCGCCGCAAGCGCCAAAATCGCTATCTTTACCCTCTCACCGCACAAGATACGAAAATGGCCAAACGGTACAACCCGAACGAAAACAACGCCGCGGCAGCCGCCGCGCTGACCGATCAGGGCGCGCTGATTCCCCCTCAGGCGATCGAGCTGGAAGAAGCGGTACTCGGCGCGCTGATGCTCGAGAAGGACGCGATCATCGAGATTCAGGGCGTCCTGACGCCCGAGGCGTTCTACAAGGAAGCGCACCAGACGATCTACAAGGCGATCATGGACTTGTCGATGGAGCTCAAGCCGATCGACCTGTACACCGTCAGCGAGAAGCTCAGGCAGACCCGCAAGCTGACCTCGGTCGGAGGCGCGTCCTACCTGGCGCAACTGACCCAGAAGGTCGGCTCGGCCGCCCACATCGAGTTCCATAGCAAAATCATCGCGCAGAAGTATGTCCAGCGCGAACTGATCCGCGCGGCGACCGAAATACAGAAAAAAGCCTACGACGAGTCGATGGACGTCACGGACCTGATCGACCTGGCCGAAGGCGAGATATTCAAGGTGTCGGAAGGACACGTCAAGCGCGACGTGCAGAAGTCGCGCGACATCATTACCAAAACGCTTCAGGTAATCGAGGAGGCGTCGAAGCGCGAAGGCGGATTCAGCGGCGTGCCGACCGGGTTCACTCACCTCGACCGGCTGACGCTCGGCTGGCAGCCGTCGGATCTGATTATCATCGCGGCGCGTCCGTCGATGGGCAAGACGGCCTTCGTGCTGTCGCTGGCGCGCAACGTGGCGGTCGATTTCGAGAAAGGCGTCGCATTCTTCTCGCTCGAAATGAGCGCCGAGCAGTTGATGATGCGCCTGATCGTCGGCGAGAGTGGCCTCGACTCGCGCGACGTGCGCAACGGCCAGCTGACGCCCGACCAGTGGAAGCACCTCGAAACGTCGATCAAGCCGCTGGCCGCGGCTCCGCTGTTCATCGACGACACTCCGGCGCTGTCGATCTACGAGTTCCGCTCGAAAGCGCGGCGGCTCAAGACGCAGTACGATATCCAACTGGTCATCATCGACTACCTGCAGCTGATGACGGCCCAGACCGACTCGCGCGGCAACCGCGAACAGGAAGTGGCGATGATCTCGCGATCGCTGAAGGCGATCGCCAAGGAGCTCAACATCCCGATCATCGCCCTCTCGCAGCTCAACCGATCGGTCGAGTCGCGGGGCGGCAACAAGCGTCCGCAGCTCTCGGACCTGCGCGAATCGGGAGCCATCGAGCAGGACGCCGACCTGGTAGCGTTCATCCACCGCCCCGAATACTACGGGCTGACCGTGGACGAGGACGGCGCGCCCACGCAGGGCATGGCCGAGATCATCGTCGCGAAGCACCGTAACGGAGCCGTCGATACGATCAAGCTGCGTTTCCGGAAGGAGCAGGCCAAGTTCATGGACTACGACGACCTCTCGGGCGAAGGCTACAGCGCGATGGACAGCAGCATGAACACCGAATTCGGCTCGGCCATAGGAGGCGGAGCCGGCTCGCTCGACAAGATCAACGACTTCGGCGGCTACGGCGAATTCGGCATTCCGTCCGGCTCGGGAAGCGGCCCGGGCGGACTGGGAGGCACGTTCGGCGCGGCGCCTCCCGACGACGAGGGCTCGCCGTTCTAATCTTCCTCGCTCGTTTCCGGCGAGTCGACGGGAAACCGGCCATGAAAGCCGGAGTCCGCGCAGAGCGTGAAACTCAGCCGCAGCGGATTCAATTCCGACCGCTCCCCCGGATTTATCCAGGCTCGAACGGCTCGTTCCGGTCGTCTCTGCACAACGCCAAGCCGTCGAGACCGCACGCTATCGGTCGACGAACCGATCGGAACGATCGCCGGAGAAAAACCGGATGCATTGCGGGAAAATCGTCCGCTGCGTTTATTAATGAACCCTCTAACCTATCAAACCTGACCCGACCATGAAAAGAACCTTCGTTTTGACCTCGCTGCTGGCATTCGCCGCGCTCTCGCCGAACGATTCGGGCTACGGAGCCTCTCCGAGTCCGGACGCAGCGGGGCTTTGCGTCCCCGTTCGGGGTTCGTTCTGCGGAGAAAAAGTTCCCGAGTCTCCCGATCCGCTCGTCGCATACCGCTGGGAACGTCCGCTGGCTTCCGACGATCTGGAGCATTACGAGCTGCACCCCCTGTCGATCGAGATGCGGACGGCATCCGGCAAAACGCGGAGCATCCGGCCCGGCCGGCCGATCCGGATCGACGAGCCTTGCACCCTGATGCTCGATTTCGGACAAGTGAACGCCGGATGGCTCGCATTCGACTCCGACGACCTGGCCGGAGAAGTCGAGATGAGTATCAGCGAATATACCGAGCCGGCCGTGCTGAACGCCGGCGCCCAGCATCCCGTCAAAACGGCCGCCGCCGAGCGTCAGGACGGAAATACCTATCTGCTGAGACTGAACGACGAGCTCTACGAGGGCGTCCGCTACGGGTGGATTCATGTCCGGTCGGCAGATCGCCCGTTCACGATCTCTGCGATCCGCCTGACATGCCAGATCAAGCCGACGAACTACGAGGGCAGCTTCGCCTGCAACGATCCCTCGCTGACCCGCATCTGGTACACCGGAGCCTACACCGTCAAGCTGAACCTGCTCAAGGACTACTTCGGCGCCATCCTGATGGAGCGCAGCGACCGGCACTCATGGACGGGCGACGCCCACCCGTCGCAGGCAGCCTCCATGGTGGCCTTCGGAAACTACGATTTCGTAAAGCAAAACCTCTTCTACACCTCGACCCAGTTCAACGGCATCGCGGGCTACTCGCTTTACTGGGTCCTGAGCCTGGTCGACTATTTCGACTATACGGGAGACCGGCAGACGTTCGACCAGCTGAAAGAAAACGCCTGCAACAAACTGGACATCGCCTACGAGCATTACGGCAAGAGTCCCGACCTACAATTTTTCGGCTGGGACGAACGGCTCGGAGCCGGATTCGAGAATCCGAACTGCCCGGAGTCCCAGAATGCGTATAAGATGCTGTCGCTGCGCGCGTGGAACGAATTCAGTCGGGCCGCAGGGGCCGCAGGCTACGCCGACATCGCCGAGAAGTACGCCGCTTACGTCGAACAGAAAAGCCGGGAGCTGCGGGAGCATCCCGATCCGTTCGGATCGTTCGGCCTTTTCGCGGCGTCGGATGCCGTGAACGCCGGCTTCACCACGCCCGCCGAGCAGCAGCGCCTGTGGCAAAACGCCTTCTCGGACCGGCAGCAGCGCCTTTCCTACTCTCCGTTCAACCAATACTTCGTCATTCAGGCGATGGCCCGCATGGGACGGCATGCCGAAGCGCTGACGACGATCGACGACTGCTGGGGCGGCCAGTTGCGATACGGCGGGACCACGTTTTTCGAAGTGTATCGCCCGTCGTGGAACGAGTCGCTCGCTCCGAACGGCGCGCCGGTCAACAACCAATGCGGCTATACGAGCCTGACTCATCCGTGGAGCGCCGGCGTCACGAAATGGCTGTCCGAGGAAATTCTCGGCATCAGGCCCCTTTCGCCGGGATTCGGAAGCTTTCTCGCCGCTCCGCACCTTACGCCCGACGTGCATTCGGTCCGCGGCAGCATGCCGACTCCGCACGGAACCGTCCGCTACTCCTTCGATCTGAAAACGGGCAGGGGACGCCTCGTAGTCCCGGACGGGACACGGGCTACGGTCGGGATTCCGAAGTCGGGCCGAACGGTCCGCTCGGTGCTGCTGGGCAAACGGCCCGCCGAGCAGGCGTCCGACAAGCGCACCGAGGACTCGCTGTTCGTATACTATCACGGGATACGGCCCGGCGAATACGAGATCCGCGCCGCGTATTCCGGCAAGTTGCGCCGCCCCCGGAAAGAGCCTTTCCTGTACGCCTGCCCGCAACCCGCCGTGCAGGACTCGACGACGCGGGGCGACTGGCCGGGCCGATACGGAAGCAAGGGTTACGTCTTCTGCCACTACGAACCGGACGGTTCCCACCGAATCCGACTGCCCGAATTCACCGACTCGATCCGCTTCGCCAAAACGGGCGGGCTGCATATCGCGACGCGAACGGACGACCGCCGGGCCCCGGTATCGGAAGACGGAAGCGGAACGCGGAACGCGGGCACGGTCGTCACGCTCGATCCGGCTCCGTGCAACCAAACCATGACCGTCGATATCCGCAACAAGCACGACGGACCGTACCGGCTGGCGCTCTATTTCGTCGATTGGGAAAAGACGGGTCGCCGGTCGGCGGTAGAAGTATTCGATCTGGACGACAAACGGCTGCTGATGCCCGTCCAGATCGTCCGGGACTATCGCGAAGGACGGTACGTCGTCCTGTCGCTCGAAGGCTCCGTACGGCTGAGGATCAATCAGGTGCGGGGAACGAACGCATCGCTCTGCGCGCTGTTCTTCGACTGATCGCCGACCGGCATACCGTCCGCGAGGTCGCATTCGGAAGAGTTCTATGAACGGCCCGAAACCGGCAATGCCGGACGGATCAAGGCCTGCCGCGCCACGACTGGGCGACAAGCGCGGCAGGCCACTTGCTATTTTCGGCAAACTCTCGTATCTTTACCTGTAGCAAATCGCATATACCCAACGATGTATCACAAATCATTTCACCCGTATGTTCGTCAAAAGCCATGGCAGCGCGGTGCTCGGTATCGACGCGCTGCCGATCGCCGCAGAGGTCAATATCACGGCCGGCATCGGCATGTATCTGGTCGGCCTGCCCGATAACGCGGTCCGAGAAAGTCAGGAACGCATCCGGGCCGCATTCGAGAACTGCTCGTACAAAATGAGCGGCAAGAAAGTCGTCGTCAACCTTTCGCCGGCCGACATCCGCAAGGAGGGATCGGCCTACGACCTGACCATTGCGCTGGGTATTCTGGCCGCGACCGAGCAACTGCCCGCCGAAAGGCTCTCGCGGTATATCGTGATGGGCGAGCTGTCGCTCGACGGCTCGGTGCTGCCCGTGCGAGGAGCCCTGCCGATGGCTCTCGCGGCCCGCGACAAGGGATTCGCGGGCGTGATCCTGCCCCGGCAAAACGCCCCGGAAGCGGCCGTCGTGTCGTCGATCGACGTCTATGGCATATCCCACCTGAGGGAAGTCGTCGACTTTCTGCGCGGAGACCGGGAACTCGAGCCCGTGCAAGCCGATACGCAAGCGCTTCTCCGGCAGCAGGGCGGAGCCTACGAAGCCGATTTCAGCGACGTCAAGGGACAGCGGGTCGCCAAGCGAGCGCTCGAAATCGCCGCGGCCGGAGGCCACAACGTGCTGATGATCGGTTCTCCGGGCTCGGGCAAAACGATGCTCGCCCGGCGGCTGCCGTCGATCATGCCGCCGATGACGCTCGACGAGGCGCTCGAGACGACGAAAATCCACTCGGTGGCCGGACGCATCGGAGCAGGCAGCGGACTGATCGGACAACGCCCGTTCCGATCCCCGCACCACCTGACCTCGCGCGTCGCGCTGATCGGCGGCGGAAGCACGCCCCAGCCGGGAGAGATATCTCTCGCGCATAACGGAGTTCTGTTTCTCGACGAGCTGCCCGAGTTCGGCCGCACGCTGATCGAAACGCTGCGCCAGCCGATGGAGGAAGGACGCGTGACCGTATCGCGGGCGAAATACACGGTCGAATATCCGGCCGACTTCATGCTCATAGCCGCGATGAATCCCTGCCCGTGCGGATATTACGGGCACCCTTCGCGGGAATGCGTCTGCTCGAAAAGCGCCGTGTACCAGTACATGAACCGCATCTCGGGTCCGGTGCTCGACCGGATCGACCTGCACGTGCACGTTTCGCCGCTCAGCTTTTCCGAACTCTACGGCGAGCGACCCGAGGAGAGCAGCGCAACGATCCGGCTCCGGGTCATCGCGGCCCGGGCGGCGCAACAGGCCCGATTCGCCGGACTGCCGATTCATTGCAACGCCTCGATGGGAAGCAAGCAAATCCGCGCATTCTGTCCGCTGCCTGCCGAATCGGAAACCATGCTGCGCCGTGCCATGGAACGCATGCACCTTTCGGCCCGGGCTTACGACCGCATCGTCAAAGTAGCCCGAACGATCGCCGATCTGGCCGGAGAGGCCCGGATCGCGCCGGCCCACATCGCCGAAGCGATCCGCTACCGCAGTCTCGACCGCGAATCGGCGAGATAACGCTCCTTCCCGATACGCCGGAAAGAGCCACCCGGACGCGAGCCGCAGGACCCGCGGATCGGACAATGCAATCCAAAGGCGTACCCGGCTCGATAAACAAAGCCATACGCAGCGACAAGAAAACGGAATATCCGCCGTATCCGAAAAGATACGCATGCGAGCCGCCCCGTCTCCCGGTGCGTCAGGGGTAAGAAACCCAAGCTTCGGCCTATAGCACGTTCCGGCCTCCGAGCGGAGCTCTCATGTCGGACAGCGACCGCCGGGACGTAAAAACAGGGCCACCGAGTCATCCCGATTCCGGCGCTTATCGGGTTCGACGACAAGGGACAATGATCGTCAAGACCCATACACGACAAACCGCTTCTTCCGAACGCCGCGGGATAAAAGCCGGCCGAAGCGACCGGGTAAGCCCGACGAAAACGCACCCATGCTACTGAACGACAAAATACGGATCACGCCTTTCGCCCGAATCCTGCCCCCTCTGGCAGCAGGCATCGCCTGCCAGCGGTTCGCAAGCGCGCCGCTATGGGCCGTCGCGCTGATCGCTGCCGCCATTTACGCCGGAGCTTGGCTCACGCGGAAAATTCCGGCAGGCCGCGCCTACGTCTACGCTTCGCTGTTCTGCACGGGTCTCCTGCTCGCCGACCTCTCCTCGACGAAAAGGCCGATGCCCCGAAACGAGCGGCTGGCGATGATCGTCGAAATCGACCGGACGCCGTCCCTCTCCGGACGCTGGGCCGTCACGACCGCACGGGCGGGAATGTATCGCTGCTTCGGCAGACAAGCAGGGACGACGCCAGCCCGCTGGCAGCCGACCGACGAGAAAATCGAACTGCGGTTCGACACGGGATTCCATGTCTCCGTAGGCGAGCAGATGGCCGTCGCGGGCTATCTGAACCCGATCGACACCTCCGGCAGCCGGTATGGAGCCCTGATGCGAAGCCGGGGCCTGACGGCACGGGCCTACGTCACCCGAGGAAACCTGATAGCCCGCATGGACGGCAACGGGCGAACGGCCATGCGGAGCGCCGCGCTGTTCCAACGGGCGGCGGTCGAGCGGCTGTCACGGCTTCGTCTGTCGGAAACCGACCGGAGCATGGTCTGCGCGCTGGTCGCTGGCGAAAGACGCACCATGGACCGGGACCTGCGGGCCGCCTATGCCCGCACGGGCACGGCGCACATACTGGCCGTATCGGGCCTGCACATGGGATTCGTGATGCTGCTCGTCAATCTGGCGCTCGGCTGGGTCGTACTGCTGCGGCACGGCCATCTGATCCGGAACGTTCTGGCGATCCTCGCGCTATGGACCTATGCCGTTATGGCCGGACTGTCGCCGTCGGTCGTCCGCTCGGCCCTGATGCTGTCGGCCGCGCAAGCGGCGCTCGGTGCCTCGGTCAGCGGCAACGGCTACAACGTCGTGCTCGGCACGGCGACGCTGATGCTGGCCGTCCGGCCGAGCTATCTGTCCGACGTAAGCTTTCAACTCTCGTTCGCCGCCGTGCTGTCGATCCTGTTTTTCTATCCCCGCCTTTACCGCAGGCGTCTGAGCCGGCACCGGGCGCTCGACGCGCTGTACAGTTCGCTGCTGCTCGGCGCGGCGGCCCAGATCGGCACGCTGCCCCTGATAGCCTATCACTTCGGAAACGTTCCGCTCGTCTCGCTGGCAATCAATCCGGTCGTAATTTTCGCGGCTTTCGTCGTAATCGGAGCCTCGCTGCTCTGGCTGCTGTGTCCGCTACCGCTGTGGAACCCATTTCTGAGCCGCATCGTCGAAACGGCCCTGACCGTTCAAAACGGCATGGTCGCGCATGCCGCCGCGTCTCCCGCCGCCGCGATCGAGGGCATCGTCCTTCCGGAATGGGCGGTAGTACTTGCGTACGCCCTGCTGGGAATGCTGGCCGTGGCGGTCAAACTGCGCGAAGAGAAACGGACGGACGGCCCGACGAGACGCATTCGGAAGAGAAAAGTTGCGCATTAGCCGTTTTTACCGGATATTTGCCTTATGACAGAACAGGAACTCGACATTCTGGCGCAAGACTCTTCCCGGGAGCTCATCGAACGGCATATCGACGAAGACCCGGCCCGGGCGGCCCTCCGCCTCGGGCCGCATGCCGCTCTGCTGTCGACGCAGATCAAATACCTCCAACGGGCCAAAACGAAACTGCCTTCCTATCACCGGGCCCGCTGCATCATTCCGCCGCTGGCGTTCGAGCAGGCCAGCAGCGAAGCGGCAGCCGAAGCGAAGACTTACGAAGGCGGACTGTGCATCGATCTGACCTGCGGCCTGGGCGTCGACTCGCTGATGCTGTCCCGACGATTCCGGCGCGTCGTCTCTCTAGAGCGCGATCCGGTACTGGCGCTCGTCGCCCGGTACAATTTCGAGCGGCTCGAAGCGCGCAATATCGAGGTAATCTGCACGTCAGCGGAAACGTTCGTCGCGGAATTCGCCGGAACGGCCGACCTGATTTACGCCGATCCGGCCCGACGGGACGGGGCGAACCGCCGGCTGGTCCGGCTGGAGGAGTGCTCGCCCGACGTCCGTTCGCTGATGCCCCGCCTGCGGCAAATAGCCCGACGGATAGTCGTCAAGGCATCCCCGCTGTTCGATACGGACGAGGCTTTCGCCCTGTTCGGAGGCGAGGTGTCGGTCGAGGCCGTGTCGCTGCGCGGCGAGTGCAAGGAGCTGCTGATCGATCTGCCCGGCACGGACCGGCCGGAAGGACCCGGTCTATTGCGAGCCACGGCAATCGGCCGGGGCACCCGGACCTTTCGCCCGGAGCAGCTGCGAGACGGAAAGCCGGACGCCGGATTCGACCCTCCTTACGACTATCTGCTCGTTCCCGACGTCTCGCTCTACAAAATCCGGGCGGCCCGCTGCTACCTGCAATCGGCAGGCGCATTCGCCGCCTCGGAAACCGGCTACGGGTTTGCACGACATTTGCCCGACGACTTTCTCGGACACGCGTATCCGATCGAAGAGATCGTGCCGTACCGTCCCAAGGCTTTGAAAGCTCTGTTCAAAGCACGCGGAATCGAGCGGCTGAATCTGCTGAAAAGGGATTTTCCGCTCGACGCCGAGCAAATCGCCCGGGCGACCGGCATCCGGCAGGGCGGCAACGGCATGGCGGCCTTCACGACAGTGGACGGACGACGGATCGCCGTCATGCTGTCGGAAGAAGGACGCGAAAGGGACAGGCAACTTTGAGAACAATTCATTACATTTGTAGAACGATAGACACGCAATGAGCGAATGGATTAAGAAAATCGTCCAGTACATCACCAAGGACATCTGGGTGAAGAAAGAGCACGAGTACAAGTCGCGCCACACGCGGTGGGCCGTCCAGCAGTTCAAGGTCTTCATCTTCACGGCTCAGGGCATCGGGCAGCACAGCATTCTGGTCCGCTCGGCCGCGCTGACTTTCTATACGCTGATGTCGCTCGTACCGATCGCGGCCCTGGTCTTCAGCGTCATGAAAGGTTTCGGATTCGAGGCCCGACTGAACGAGTACCTGCACGAGCAGTTCCCGCAGTACAGGGTCCTGATAGATCAGGTGCTGACATTCGCCAACGCGATGATCCAGCGGACCAAAGGCGGCGTGATCGCGTCGGTCGGCGTGGTCGTGCTGTTCTGGTCGGTCATCAAGGTATTCAACTACGTCGAAAGCTCGTTCAACAGCATCTGGGAAGTGCGACGCTCGCGCTCGCTGACGCGCAAGTTCAGCGACTACACGACGGTCATCGTCATCGCGCCGATTCTGTGGGTCATCTCGAGCAGCATCGGCATCCAGATACAGCAGCACCTGCTCCATTACACCTCGACCCCGATCGTCAACGTCCTGCTCGGTACGCTGTCGACGCTCGTCATCTGGACGATGTTCACGTTCGTCTACCTGGTCATGCCCAATACGAAAGTGAAACTGCGCAGCGCGTTGACGGCAGGAATCATGGCGGGCACGATCTTCGTCTTGTTCCAACTGGCCTACGTTTTCATCCAGTCGCGACTGACGAACTACAACGCTATTTACGGCAGCTTCGCGGCCGTACCCCTGTTCCTGATCTGGCTTCAGACGAGCTGGCAGATCGTGCTGTTCGGAGCCGAGCTCTCGTTCGCCTATCAGAATATCCGGAAATTCGAGTTCGAGAAAACCGCCGGAGAGATGAGCCTCGAATACAGGAAAAAGGCACTGCTGGTCATCATGCAACAGATCGTCAGGCATTTCATGGCCGGAGGAAGCGCCATGTCATCCGAAGAGATAGCTCGGAACCTGAACCTGCCCGTACGCGTCGTGCGCGACACGGTTTTCGCGCTGGAGAAAGCGGGCCTGATCGTCCCGGTCGTCAGCCCGGACGAAAAGACGGGACTGTACGTGCCGGCGCGCGACATCCATACGATCCGCGTGTACGACGTCATTCACCGGGTCGAAACCTCCGGCCATGCCGCGTTCGAGCCCGAGCAGAGTCCCGAGTTCGAGACCATGGACGCCATCGTGCAGGCGCTGAACCGGGCGGAAAGCGACAGTCCGGCCAACCGCCTGATCATGGATATCGAAATCGGCGGAAAAAAAGAGGAGCGGGCATGAAAACGGTCGTCGTCATCGGAAGCGGGAACGTGGCCGAAGCGCTGGCCGGAGCAATCGCCGCCAGTCCGTACGGACTGGCGCAGCTTTACGCCCGCAACCGCGACCGGGGCGAACGGATCGCCCGCTCGTACGGCTGTCCGTTCGCCAGCGATCCGCAAGAGTTGGCTCCGGCCGACATCTATCTGATCGCCGTAAGCGACCGGGCGGTCGGAGAAGCGGCCGAAGCGCTCGATTTCGGCCGAGCCGTCGTGGCCCATACGGCCGGCAGCGTACCGCTCGACGGGCTGCCGGGAAAAATCCGGAACCGGGGCGTGTTCTATCCTTTGCAAACTTTCACGGCCGGGCGGCATATCTCTCTCGGCGACGTGCCGCTGCTCGTCGAAGGCTCCGATCCGCAGACGACCCGTACCCTGCTTCGTCTGGCACGCGCGCTCAGCTCGAACGCGAGGCAAGCCTCGTCGGAGGAACGGGCGAAGCTGCATCTGGCAGCCGTCTTCGCAAGCAATTTTTCGAACCACATGTACGCGATCGCCCAGCAGTTGCTCGACCGGTACGGACTTCCGGCCGATCTGCTGAAGCCCCTGATGCGCGAGACGGCCGCCAAAGCGCTCGAAAGCGCTTCGGCGGCGGACGTGCAGACCGGTCCGGCCCGCCGAGGCGACATGTTGACGCAAAAACGCCATCTCGACATACTGGACGATTGCCCCGAACTGCAGAACATATACGAAAACATAAGCCGACACATATGGGAAATTTCAAAGAAGACATAGCCCGCATACGGGCCTTCGTATTCGATGTAGACGGCGTGATGACCGACGGCGGCATCACCGTCACGCCCGAAGGCGAGTTTTTGCGCACTTTTTACGCCAAGGACGGTTACGCGCTGTCGCTGGCCCTGAAAAAGGGATACCGCATCGCCATCATCACCGGGGGACGGGGCAAAGCGCTTCAGGTGCGCTTCGACATGATCGGGATCGAACATGTCTACACGAACTGTCACCACAAGCTCAAGGCGTTGCACGAACTGTGCGGCATCTGGAGCATGGAGCCCGACGAGATCATGTACATGGGCGACGACGTGCCCGATCTGGAACCCATGACGCACGTGGGCATGCCGGTTTGCCCGGCCGATGCCGCCATGGAAGTGATCGGCATATCGCGCTACGTCTCCCAGTTCAACGGAGGAGCGGGCTGCGTGCGCGATGTCGTGGAGCAGGTGATGCGCGCGCGAGGCGACTGGTACAAGCTCGGCGACGAGCCGATACCGGTCGCGTCGAGATAACCGATCCGTCGCCCGGGAGAAAGCCATCCCCGCACGAATCCGCGCAAGGCCCTGCTCCGAACGGGGCGAGCCGGGCAGGAAGGTCGTGCCCAAAGACGACTGAACGAAGAAACGGCGGCAACCTCACGAGCGGCCGGATGCAAGGCCAGCGGGCCCCCCGGTTCAATGGGGACACGAACGGCCCGAATCCGATGATCCGAAAGCCCCGGCCGAAACACTACCGGTCCGACAGCGGATGATGCAGATCGACGTTCTTGCCGAGGCTTTCGCCATCGAGGTGGGTGTAAATCTCGGTCGTGACGATCGACTCGTGCCCGAGCATCTGCTGCACCTGACGGATACTCGCGCCGCCCTCGAGCAGATGCGTGGCGAACGAATGGCGCAGCGTGTGCGGGCTGATATGCTTCGTGATACCGGCCGCGCGAGCTGCCTCGCGAATGATATGGTAAATCATCACACGGGTCAGTCCGCGTCCCTTGTTGTTCAGGAACAGCGTCTCGGCATGACGCGGATCGACGCGCATCGTTGGTCGCTGCTCCAAATAGAGCGTAACGAACCGGACTGCCTCGTCACCGACCGGCACCAAGCGCTGCTTGTCGCCCTTGCCGACGACACGGACGTAGCCCTCTTCGAAAAACAAGTCTCCGATGCGGAGCGTCACAAGCTCCGTGACACGCAGTCCGCAACCGTAGAGCATCTCCATGATCGCACGGTTGCGATGGCCGAACGGCAGGCTCAGATCGATCCCGTCGAGCATAGCGTCAACCTCGGCAGCCGACAGCACATCGGGCAGCTTACGGCCGATTTTGGGCGTGTCGATGAACTCGGTCGGAAGGCTGTCGATCCGGTCGTTGATCAGCAGATAGGTGAAAAAGCTCTTGATTCCGCTCAGAACGCGCGCCTGCGTCGTCTTCTCGACCCCCTTGTCGTACAGATACGCCAGAAACGACTCGACATGCTGCTCGCGCACCTGCTCGGGATCGGAAATCGAAAACTCGCTCTCCATGTAGGCGGCCATCTGTCTCAGATCGCGGAGATAGGCCTCGACCGTATTGTCGGACAGTTTTTTCTCGAGCTTGATGTAATAGGTGTATCCCTCGATTTCGTTTTCCCAAGCAACCATGAAGCAAGCGGGTTTTGTTCTCAAAATTACTATTTTTGTTCCGCAATGCAAACCATTCGACAGCGATGAACCATATCGAAGTGACCGTAGAGTGCGCCGACGAGCGGCGACGTGAAATCCTGCTCGCCGAACTGGCGGACTTTCCGTTCGAATCCTTCTGCGAGGAAGCGGACTGCCTGAAAGCCTATATCCGCGAAGCGGACTATCGCCGAACAGTCGCCCGGATTGACGGATATCTGAAGAAAACGGGCTACCGTTACCGATCGGAAACGATCGAGGACCGGAACTGGAACGAGTTGTGGGAATCGAACTTCGAACCGATCGACATCGAGGGCAAGTGCCGCATTCGCGCGCCGTTCCATCCGAAAAACCCGGCTGCCGAATACGAGCTGGTCATCATGCCGAAAATGGCTTTCGGTACCGGTCACCATGCAACGACCTACCTGATGGGGGCCGAAATCATCGACTGCCGGTTCGACGGACAGCGGGGTCTGGACATGGGAAGCGGAACCGGCGTGCTGGCCATGCTGGCCGTACTTCGCGGCGCAGAGCGGATGGATGCGGTCGACATAGACGACTGGGCCTACCGCAATGCGAGCGAAAACATAGCCGACAACGGCATGGCCGACCGTATCCGGCCGCTGCTCGGAGACCGGAGGGCGATCGAAGGCAAGCGCTACGACTTCATACTGGCCAACATCAACCGGAACGTCCTGCTCGCCGACATGGATGCCTATGCGGCTGCGCTGCACTCAGGCGGCATGCTGTTCTTGAGCGGTATCCTCGAGACGGACGTCGACGCCGTGACCGACCGGGCGCAGCAGTTCGGCTTCGAGCGATTGCGGACCCGGACGCGCTCGGGCTGGGCCGTCGTCCGCTTCAAGAAGAAGTAATGTGCGCGGTCGGAAACGGCCCGAGACCGGAGCGCCCCGCAAGAGAAACGAATGCGTGAACGGCTGTCTTTCCGCAATCCCCAAGGCCGCCGTCGAAATACCTCGGCAGAGAGCGATCGGCAGTCGGCGTATCCGATCAGCGGATCAGGTTGTCGTACCCGTCCGGTGGAGCTCCGGAAGCGCTGTATCGCAAGCATTCCGAACGATGCCACATCGATAACGGAAACCGGAAGCCTATCGGTAGCCGCTCTGTCCTCACTCTTCCGAACCGGATATCGACGACAGGCTGCCGCCGGCAGATAGCGGCGCCCCCCCGACAGAACGGTCCGCCGCCTCGAAAGGATAGAAAACCCGAAGCCGCGTCCCGGCTCACCGGAACCGGTATTCCGGGGCGGAGTACGCCTGCGGACTCGTCTCGGGCGCGATCACGGCGACAGATTCGCCCGAATCCTGCCCGAAACTCCGATGTCGGAAAAAGCTGTGTCTCAATTTTCCGAGAAGATCGGCAAGTAAAAAATTCGACATTGTGGCCTACACCCGGGCAATATTGCATCATATTTGCTTCCGGTCAGATCACAAAACAAAAATTTATCTGACTATGAAGAAAATTGCCTTTACCGTTATCGCCCTGCTCGGATTGGGCACGGCATCGTTTGCTCAGAATTCGTATGACGGCGTTCGTCCCACGACGAACCGGAGTCAGGACCTTCCCCGAAACAGAGTGCTCGCCGACAACGGCGTAGACTCTCCTTTCTTGCGCCGCTTCGGCTTCGGCGTCAAAGTCGGCCTGAACGTGTCGAGCATGAGCGATCTGGACGATTCGAACTCGAAACCGGGATTCACGGCCGGCGTATTCGCGGATTATCGGTTCAACGACTGGTTCGCCCTGTCGGCCGACCTGCTCTACTCGCGCGAGGGAACGACAATCAAGAGCGACGGCTACAAACAGACGATGAAGTCGAATTATCTGAATATCCCTATTTTGGCCAACTTCTACGTGCTGGACAAGCTGGCGTTCAAAGTCGGGGTGCAGCCCGGCATTTTCCTGTCGGCCAAAATCAAGGACAACTCGAGCGGTAACGACGAAACCGTGTCCGTCAGCGACCTGTACAAAGGGATGGACTTCTCGTTCCCGATCGGCGTAAGCTACGAATTTTTCAACCGGCTGATCGTCGAAGCGCGCTACACGATCGGCGCGGCCAAAGTGCTCGACTCGGGAAAATTCAACGAAGCATACGATATCGCCCCCAAGTCGCGGAACAACTATTTCACGATTTCGGCCGGCTACCGTTTCTAAACGAATCGGCATAAAAGGCCGGAGCTCCTCATCTGCTGGAGCTCCGGTTTTTTGCACCCGATACGCGCAGAGAAACGCTCTTGAAAACAGCAGTACCCTTCCGGAACATTTCCGGCTCGAGCCGGAATGCCGTCCGGCCGTCTGCAAAACAGAGGAGGCGGCTACACGCACTTCCTGTTTTGCTCGCGGATCAGCCACCGCAAATCGTCGACGGTAAATCCGTCGAGCGAACCCGTGACGACCGTCGCCTCGCGTAACGGGCAGGGATCGCCTACGCCTACGCTTCGCATTCCGGCCTTCAGCGCCGCCTCGATACCGGCCGCTTCGCAGTCGAAAGCGACGCATTCCGAAGGATCGGCCCCGAGCAGCGCCGCTTGTTGTAAAAGCGGTTCCGGATCGGACTTGGCATACGAGACGAGGCTTCCGTCGAATACGCAGTCGAACAGGGAACGGATACCCGTTCGTTCGAGAATCGCCGGCGCATCGCGACCGACCGAGCCGAGTCCGACGGAAATTCCCTCGCGCCGGAGCCCTTCGAGCAGGGAAACCGCACCGGGCAGCACATCGGCCTCGGTCATCCGCTCGACGTATTCCCTGTACCAAGCAGCTTGGCAAGAGGCCATTCTTACCTTCTGTCCGGCATCGAAGCGACCGGTCAGACCGCCCACCCGCAGCAGGATTCCGAGCGCCTCGAAACGGCTGACGCCGCGAAGCGACTCGTTCTGCAACTCCGTAAACTCGAATCCGAGTTCGGCGGCCAGCCTTTTCCATGCGAGGAAACGACAGCGGGCCGTATCGACGATCACGCCGTCCAGACTGAACAAACAGGCTTTTATCATAACTTTACGAAATCAATCGGTTATTCGATTCAAAGCAAGACGGCTTATCGGCGCGAGCGGAGCGACAAGGTCCGCGACCGATCGATACCTTATTTCAAAGCACCGGTCGAAAGAGGGGAAAATCTACGAGGCAAGCGCAGCCCGATTCGTCCGGCCTACCGAACGGACCTTACCGGGAAACCCGATACCGTCCGGGGCGAACTCTCCGAAAACAGGCCCTTCCGCCTCAAGATCAGGGAAGGTAAGCTATCAGGGCCGAAGAAGCCGGCACAGGGACGCTGTCCCCCGAAAAAACAGCCAGCGCCTCGGAGGCGATCCGGCCGTCCAGACATACCGCATGCCAGTCGCCCGGCGGAATCCGCACTCGTTTCTCGGCCCGCGCACCGTTGTACACGACCAGAATCTCCCGCCACGGATCGCCCCCCGCATGATCGACGAGCCTGTAAGCCACCACGTGCGTATCGCCCGTGTCGAGAAACCTCAGATGACGCTCGATCTCCGCCGCGGTAGCCAACCGGAAAGCAGGATGAGTCCTGCGCAGGGCGATCAGCCCCCGGTAATAATCGAACACATCCTTATGGTCCGCCTTGAAGGACCAGTCGATCCGGTTGACCCGGTCGGGAGAGTCGTGGCTGTTGGACACGCCGCCCTTGGTCCGCAACATTTCCTCGCCCGCAAAAAGCGAGGGGATGCCCTGTGCGGTCAGAACGACGGTCTGAGCCAGCTTGTCGAAGCGGACGAGCTCCTCCTCGGTCATGCCTTCGGGTGCCGACGCACGGAGCTTGTCGACGAGCGAGAGGTCGTCGTGACACGAAACGTAGTTGATCGTTTCCGCCGAATGCCCCCCATAGGCGACGGGCGAATCGCCCGAGGAATCGAAACCGACCTGAAAATGGGCCGTGGCTCCGACGACTCCGAAGCGGACATTCCGGTCCAGACCGGATTTCCCCGACACGAAGCCCGGCTCCGTCGAATCCCCCCACCCTCCTCTGAGCGCATCGCGCAGATCGTCGCCGAACACGGCGATCCGGGGCAGCCGCGGCCCGGCGCGCTTGACAGCCCTCAACGACTCGTCCAAAGGCGAGCGGGCCGCCGTCCACCCCTCCCCGTAGAGCAGAATCGACGGATCGATCCGGTCGAGCGCGCGCCTCACCTCGTTCATCGTCCCGATGTCGTGCACACCCATCAGATCGAAGCGGAACCCGTCGACATGATACTCCTCGGCCCAATAGCACACGGCATCGACGATCAGCCGGCGCATCATAGCCCGTTCGGAAGCCGTCTCGTTCCCGCAGCCCGTCGCGTCGGAAAAAGACCCGTCGGCCTCGTGCCGATAGTAGTATCCCGGTACGGTCAGCGAGAAATTCGATTCCTCGGTCCGGTGAGTGTGGTTGTAGACCGCGTCCATCACCACGCGAATCCCGTTGCGGTGCAGACTCCGGACCATTTGCTTGAACTCGCGGATCCGCACGGCGGGGTCGTACGGGTCGGTCGCATAGGAACCCTCCGGGACGAAATAGTTTTTCGGGTCGTAGCCCCAGTTGTATACGCCGTCCTGCAACCGGCTCTCGTCGATCGACCCGAAGTCGAAAGAGGGCAACAGATGGACATGCGTGACGCCTAGCTCCTTCAAGTGGTCCAGCCCCGTAGCGAGGCCTTCGGCCGAGCGCGTGCCTTCCTCGGTCAGCGCCAGATACTTTCCCTTGTGTTTCACGCCCGAATCGGGAGCGATCGACAGGTCGCGGTGGTGCATCTCGTAAATCACGATATCGGTCGGAGAGCTCATCGGCGGACGCAAGTCTTTCTCCCACCCTTCGGGATCGGTCTCGCGCAAATCGACGATCGCGGCACGGTCGCCGTTCACTCCGACGGCCTTTGCCCGGACGCCCGGCGTCTCGGACAGCCATCGCCCGTCATAAAATATACCGAACGTATAGAACAGCCCCTTGCGGTCTCCCGGCAGTTCGGCCGTCCACGTGCCGTCGGACGAAGCATCCATCGGCCAAGTCAGCAACGGACCGCCGCCCTCGCCCGCGCCGTACAGCCTCAGGCGAACCCGCTCGGCCGAAGGCGCCCACAGCCGGAACGAGGAGCCCTCGGGCGAATAGGTCAGCTCGAGGTCGTCGCCCCGGTAGACGGGATAGCGGTCGTATGTCGTTTCGTCTTTCATCGAAAGAGCGTTTTTCATATTATCATGCGGAAAGAGCGGATGTCTTGTCCGGCAGCCGTTCGAGCCGAAAGCGCCGGGAATCTCCGCCAGCCGCTCCGCCGCGATCCGGACCGTGTCCGATGCCGCCGAAACACAACGGCGCGGCGAGCCTTCCGGGAGGATAACGAATCAAATACCGGGCAAAGTATCCGCTTCCTGCCCCTCTCGCGGGTGCGGCCGATACGCCGCCGGAGGTTGTCGTTCAAGCCGAGCGTTTTAAACCGACCGGTATTTTTCGTAATTTTGCCAAAGCGGCTTCAAGCTATTGGGACGGGACGGAAACGTCTGCGGCCCCGTTCGTGCCGCCGAACGTATCCAAACCGATCATGCCATGAAAGAGTCCGTAAAAAAGATCGTAGTCTTCACCGGCGCCGGCGTGAGCGCCGACAGCAGCCTGTCCACCTTCCGCGACGCGGACGGTCTGTGGGACAAATACCGCATCGAGGACGTCTGCACGCCCGAGGCACTGGCCCGCAACCGGGAAAAGGTCGTCGAGTTCTATAACATCCGGCGGCGCGAGCTGCTCGGATGCAGTCCGAACGCAGGTCACGAGGCCATTCGCCGACTGGAAGATCATTTCGACGTGGACGTGATCACGCAGAACATCGACGACTTGCACGAGCGGGCCGGCAGCTCGCGCGTGCTGCATCTGCACGGAGAACTGCGCAAGCTGCGCAGCAGCATCGACGAATCGCTCATCGTACCGATCGACGGCTGGGAGCAGAAACCCGACCAAAGGGCGCCCGACGGATCGCTGCTGCGGCCGTTCGTCGTATTTTTCGGCGAAGGAGTTCCGATGTTCGACCGGGCGGCACGCATCGCCGCAACGGCCGACCTGATGATCGTCGTAGGCACTTCGCTGGCCGTTTATCCGGCCGCATCTCTGGTCCGGTACATCCGGCCGGAAGTGCCCGTATTTCTGGTCGATCCGGGCCTGCCCGACACATCGGGCATCCGCAACCCCGTCGAGCATATCCGGGCCGGAGCCGCGCAGGGCATGCCGCTGCTGGCCGACCGGCTGATCGAAGAGTACGGTGGCCGGACATCGGTCTGACAATCAGCTTGTCACCGGCTCCGGCATACCGCGTACGGAATACAGGGGACGGTCGTGCCGCGTTTTTTCCCAGCCATGATATCCGAGGCTCCGAAGCCGGCGAACAGGACAGGACGCCGGCCGGAACGGCGGACTCTCCGCAACCATTACGCATCGGACCGAAATCCGATGCGGAGCGACGCCGGCAACCGAAAAAAAATCCGTGCGGTAAACCGCTCACGGCAAAACCCATAGCCGCCCATCCGGTCCGAATTTCGCGGCGAGCTCTCCGATTCAGCCCTCGATCGAGTATCTTTGCAGAAAACCCTATTCCACGAAGCATGAGTTTCGGTCACGAAATCAAAAGCCTTCTTTCCGGCTGGAAAGCGACAGCCGTCCTGCTGACGCTGACAGCGGCCGCCATGGCGGCCGCCACGCTGATCGAGGCCCGGATCAATCCGACGGCGGCACGGGCTGTCGTATACCATTCGTGGTGGTTCGGCCTGCTGTTGTTGCTGCTCGCGGTCAATTTCATGCTGACGGCACGCAGAATGCGACTGGCACGCCGCCGCCGATGGGGCGTCTTGCTGCTGCACTACGGACTCGCCGTGACGCTGGCGGGAGCATTCGTCACGCATGCGTGGGGATACGAAGGCTACATGCACATCCGCGAGGGCGAGACCTCGAACCGGATGATGACGACCGACCGCAGCGTGCGCGAAGTACCTTTCGAAATCACGCTGAACCGATTCACGTTGAGCCGCTACCAAGGATCGCAGAGTCCCTCGTCGTACGAAAGCGATGTCACCATCCGCTACAAGGGAAAGGAGCGCAACCGGAAAATCTACATGAACAACATCGCCCGCGTCGGCGGATTCCGCATCTACCAGTCGTCTTACGACCGCGACGAGCGGGGCACGATCCTGTCTGTCAACCACGACCCGGCCGGTACGGCCCTGACCTACGCGGGCTACGCGCTGTTGTTCGCAGGGTTGGTCGCCTCGCTGGCAAGCCGGAAGTCCCGGCTACGGACCTTGTACCGGTCGCTCGGAACGACGGTCCGCCTGCTGGCTGTCGCCGGACTGCTGCTCTCGGCCGGCTGTTCGGCGGATGCCGGGAGCAGAACTTCGGACGACGTTCCCGACCGGGCGATCGCCGCGCGTTTCGGCGCATTGCCCGTACAATCCCTCGACGGACGGATCGAACCGCTCGGCAGCTATGCCTCGGAAGTATTACGCAAACTCTATCACGGAGAACGCTATCGCGGAATGAACGCCGACCAGGTGCTGCTCGGCATCGTGACCGACTCGGCGCGCTGGAGCCGCGAGCCGCTAATCCGCCTCGACTCGAAACCGCTGCGCGAAGCGCTGGGCACGAACCGGACGCACGTCTCGTTCGCCGAGTTGTTCGACGGCGTTCCGCCCGACGGTTACCGGATCGGCAAGCAGGCGGAAGCGGTCTATGCGAAAGCGCCGGCCGAACGGACGAAACTGGACAAGGAGTACCTGAAATTGGACGAAAAGGCGAACATCCTATACGGATTGCTCGGCAGACGAACGTTGCGGATTTTTCCTGTCCCGGACAGCGACCGGTGGCTGGCGCCGGGCGAGCGATCGCAAAATATGACGGCGACCGACTCGGCACGGACCGTCGAGCTGTTCGGCAGACTTGTCCGGGCCTCGGTCTCCCGCGACACAACCGAAATCGGCCGCGCGCTCGACGCCGTCCGCCGCTACCAGACGGAATTTCGACCCGGGCTGCACTCCCGCCGAATCACGGCCGAACTGCTTTACAACCGCCTCTCCCCGTTCCGTTGGGCCATGCGGGGTTACCTGATTCTCGGGGCCGCGCTGCTGGGAGCCGCCCTGTGGGAAATATTCGGCAAAAACCGGCGCCGCGCGACCCGGATCGCCGGTATCGCGGCGGCAGCCGTCGCAGCCGTATTCGCATGGCAGACGTTCGGCCTCGGGCTCCGTTGGTACGTCAGCGGCCATGCGCCATGGTCGAACGCTTACGAAACGATGGTCTATGTCGGCTGGGCGACCGTACTCTCGGGTTTGGTCTTCGCCCGCCGTTCGCGTCTCGCACCGGCCTTGGCCGCGCTGATGGGAGGCGTCGCGCTGTTCGTGTCGAACCTGAACTGGCTCGACCCGCAGATCACGCCGCTGGTTCCGGTGCTCAAATCCTACTGGCTGATGATCCACGTGTCGGTCGTCACGGCCAGCTACGGCTTTTTCGGTATCTGCGCGGCCTGCGGCATCGCCTCGCTCGCGGCAACCGCCTTCGGCCGAAATCTCAGGGAGCTGCGCGCGATCAACGAAATGGCGATGATCGTCGGGCTGGCGTTGCTGACCGCGGGCATTTTCTTCGGCGCCGTCTGGGCCAACGAGTCGTGGGGCCGCTACTGGGGCTGGGACCCGAAAGAGACATGGGCGCTGATCACGATGTTCGCCTACGCGCTGGCGACCCATTCCCGGCATATTCCCCGGCTCGACGGTCCGTTCGCGTTCGACGTGCTGTCGGTCGTTTGTTTCTCGACCGTGCTGATGACCTTTTTCGGCGTAAACTACTACTTGTCCGGACTGCACTCTTACGGACACAGCGGAGGCGTTTCGCTGACCGTTCCGCTGATCGGGGCCTCCGTCGTCATAGCGCTGATCGCGGCGGCGGCCGGCCGATATTTCAAAACCTCGAAAAAAAGATGATTCCGGCATGAAAAAGCTGTTCGCGCTGCTGACCCTGATTCTGACCGCCGCGACGCTCGCCCGCAGCGGACGCGACGGAGAACGGGCCTACCTGTACGATCCGCTGCCGGTCATCCTGCCCGAAGGGATCAACCATCTGCTCGATAACTCGCAGTCCGAACTGGAAGAGATGAAAGGATTCGACCGGGTCGTCGAACGGTTCATGCAACGATGGGAGATCACCGGCGCGTCGATCGCCGTGATGAAAAACGGACGACTGTTGTACAGTAAGGGCTACGGCTGGGCCGACAAGGAACGGAACGTGCGCACCGACGTCAAGCACATTTTCCGCATCGCCTCGCTGTCGAAACTGATCACGGCGACAGGCATCATGAAACTGCAGGAAGACGGCCTGCTATCGCTCGAAGACCGGGTGTTCGGCGAACAGGGCATTCTCTGCGACTCGGCTTTCCGAGAAATCCGCGACCGCCGGATCGAAAAGATCACCGTCGAGCACCTGCTCCGGCATCAGGGCGGCTACTCGATCCGTGCCGGCGATCCGCTGTTCTGCTCGGTGAGCGTCGCCCGACAACTGGGCATCCGTCCTCCGGTCAGCTTCGACGACATGGTGCGCTACGCCGCCCAGACCCGACTGCGCTACGAGCCGGGCAGCAGCAACGTCTACTCGAACCTGGGCTACGTCGTGCTGACCAAGGTGATCGAGAAAGTAAGCGGCATGCCTTATGAAAAGTTCATACAGGACAGCATCCTCTCCCCGATCGGATGCCACGACATGCATATAGGCCACTCGTTCTACGAAATGAGATTCCCCAACGAGGTACGCTACTACGAGCCGGCGGACACGGAGCCGGTCGAGCTCTTCGACGGCAGCGGCCAACTCGTACCCCGGTGCTACGGAGGATGCGACCTGCAGGTACTGAGCGGAGCCGGCGGCTGGGTCGCCTCGCCTACGGAACTGATGAAGTTCATTACGGCCATCGATCCAGACGACTCGAAGCCCGACATTCTGAAGCCCCGGACCATCGCCTACATGACCGAGAAGGACAAAAGAAAGTTCCCGATCGGCTGGATGAAAACCACCGAAAGCGACGACTGGTCGCGCACCGGCTCGCTCTCGGGATCGAGCGCGCTGCTCAAACGGCAGCACGACGGATACAGTTGGGTGTTCATCACGAACACGAGTTCGTGGTCGGGCTCGCGATTCACGCGCAAGATTTCGGCGATGATGAAGCAGGCTATGAGCAAGGTCAGACAATGGCCCGACCGGGACCTGTTCTCCGTCGAACGGCAGCAGCCTTCCGGACCGCAACCCGACACGGTGCGGCTGACGCATACCGCCCGGACGAAAATCGCGTCTCCGCATCCCCGCTCAGGCAGCCGACCGCCCATATAGCGGTTCGCCCGAGACAAGACTAACCGGAACGGCCGACGCGTATTCTGCCGATTGCACGACGGCGCGTAATTTCGAGCGAGCGATCCCCCGACAATCCGTCCGACGATCCGCCCTCATTCTCAGGTGCAGCCGGAAAAAGAGCCGCCGGACGTCCCGCGAAAATCAATACTGCTCCTGTTCGCTCGGGAAATCGCCGCTCTTGACATCCTCGACATAACGACTGACGCCCGTCATCATCTGCGTATAAAGATCGGCGTAGCGACGCAGGAAACGGGGGGAGAACTCGTTGTTGATTCCCAGCATATCGTGAATGACGAGCACTTGTCCGTCGGTACCTCCTCCGGCTCCGATGCCGATCGTAGGAATCTCCAGTTCCTGCGAAACACGCGTTCCGAGCACGGCCGGAATCTTCTCGAGCACCAGACCGAAACAGCCGGCTTCCTCGAGCAGATGAGCGTCGCGGACGAGCTTGTCGGCCTCGGCCTGTTCCTTGGCCCGAACGGCATAGGTTCCGTATTTGTGAATGGATTGAGGAGTCAGGCCCAAATGCCCCATGACCGGAATGCCGGCGCAGAGAATGCGCTGTACCGACTCGAGGATCTCCTCGCCTCCTTCGAGCTTGACGGCATCGGCCTCGGCCTCCTTCATGATACGGACGGCCGACGCGAGCGCTTCGCGCGAGTTGCCCTGATAGGTGCCGAACGGCATATCGACGACCACCAAAGCCCGCTTGACGGCCCTCGTCACGCTGCGCGCATGATAGATCATATGGTCGAGCGTCATCGGAACGGTCGTCTCGAAACCGGCCATCACGTTGGCGGCCGAATCCCCGACCAGCACGACGTCCACCCCGGCGGCATCGACGATACGGGCCATCGAGTAGTCGTAGGCCGTCAGCATCGAAATCTTTTCCCCGCGACTTTTCATCTCCCGCAGGCGATAGGTCGTCACCACCCTCGTTTTGCTGTCTGTCGACATGGCTTCTTCGTTTTTATTCCGGACAAATTTAGAATTATAATCGGCAACGAGCAATCTTTCGCCGATTTATTCGCCCGGCGCCAGCCACCGGCGGTAGGCCTCCCACAGCACGATGCCGGCCGCCACGGAAACGTTGAGCGAGTGCTTGGTTCCGCCCTGAGGTATCTCGACGGCCCCGTCGCACAGATCGGCCACGCGCTGCTGCACTCCGTCGACCTCGTTGCCGAATACCAGCGCGTACCGGATTCCGGATTCCGGAGCCCAGCGCTCGAGCGAAACCGAGCCCTCGGCCTGCTCGACGCACAGTATGCGATACCCGTCGGCCCTCAGTACGGCGACGGCATCGGCCGTATCGGCGAAATACGTCCACGGCACGGTCAGTTCGGCCCCCAGCGCCGTCTTGTGAATATCGCGCGACGGAGGCGTGGCCGTAATGCCGCACAGACAGAGCCGCCCGACGGCAAACGCGTCGCACGTACGAAAAAACGATCCGACGTTATTCATGCTGCGCACGTTGTCAAGCACGACCGCAACCGGACATTTCGGCGCGGCGGCATATTCTTCGGCGGAAAGCCGTCCCAATTCGTCGTTGGTCGTTTTTCTCATATTCGAGCGTTTTTCACCCGCAAATATAGCTTGTATTAAATAAAATAATTTATTAATTTTGGGTGTTTTCGTTTTTTTGCCAAAAGCGAAAGCCGGTCCGACAGCGACGACGCCATGCGCCGGACCGGCTGCGATCTATCGAACCCGAACTCAAGACAACCTAAAACTACCGTCCTATGAACAACACCCCTCTTATCTTCTGGATCGTTCCGCTGGCCTCCCTCGTGGCTCTCGGATTCGCATGGTATTTCTTTCGCGCGATGATGCGCTGCAGCGAGGGAACGGACCGCATGAAAGAGATCGCGGCCCACGTCCGCCAAGGCGCGATGGCCTACCTGCGGCAGCAATATAAGGTCGTAACGGTCGTCTTTCTGATTCTGGCGCTGTTCTTCGCCTTCCTCGCCTACGGACTGGGCGTGCAGAACCCGTGGGTTCCGTTCGCATTCCTCACGGGCGGCCTTTTCTCCGGCTTGGCCGGTTATATCGGCATGCGGACCGCGACTTACGCCTCGGCCCGTACGGCGCATGCCGCGAGCCAGTCGCTGAACCAAGGGCTCAGAGTAGCTTTCCGCAGCGGCGCGGTGATGGGTCTGGTCGTCGTCGGCCTCGGTCTGCTCGACATCTCGGTCTGGTATCTGGTTCTGAACCACTTCATCGACGCGACGGGTCCCCAAAAGCTGATGATCATTACCACGACGATGCTGACTTTCGGCATGGGAGCCTCGACACAGGCGCTCTTCGCGCGGGTCGGCGGAGGTATCTATACGAAAGCGGCCGACGTCGGAGCCGATCTGGTCGGCAAGGTCGAGGCCGGCATCCCCGAGGACGATCCGCGCAACCCGGCGACGATAGCCGATAACGTGGGCGACAACGTAGGCGACGTGGCCGGTATGGGAGCCGACCTTTACGAAAGCTACTGCGGTTCGATTCTGGCGACCGCGGCGCTCGGAGCCGCCGCCTTCGCGGGCGACATGCAGATACAAGCCGTGCTGGCCCCGATGCTGATCGCCGCCGTCGGCATCGTACTGTCGGTCATCGGCATCTTTCTGGTCCGCACGAAGGAGGGCGCCACGATGAAAAACCTGCTCGGCGCGCTCGGCACGGGCGTCAATACGAGCTCGGCGCTGATCGCGGTTTGCACGTTCGGCATTCTCTACGCGCTGCAAATCGAAAACTGGGTCGGCATCTCGTTCTCGGTGATCGTAGGCCTCGTGGCCGGTATCATCATCGGACAGTCGACCGAATACTATACGTCCCATTCTTACAAACCGACGCGGAAAATCGCCAAAAGCGCCGAGACGGGACCTGCGACGGTCATCATCTCCGGTATCGGCATGGGCATGATATCGACGGCCATTCCGGTCGTCACGATCGCAGTAGCCATCGTTCTCGCCTTCCTCTGCGCGACGGGCTTCGACATCCACAACATGATTTCGGCCGGTAACCTGAGCAAGGGGCTGTACGGCATCGGCATCGCTGCCGTCGGCATGCTTTCCACGCTCGGCATCACGCTGGCAACGGACGCCTACGGACCGATCGCCGACAACGCCGGCGGCAATGCCGAAATGAGCGGCCTCGACCCGAAAGTGCGCCAGCGCACCGACGCGCTCGACGCGCTGGGCAATACGACCGCAGCGACCGGCAAGGGATTCGCGATCGGCTCGGCCGCACTCACGGCGCTGGCCCTGCTGGCCTCATACATCGAGGAAGTCAAGATCGGCATGCAGCACGTCGGGCAAAGTTCGCTCGAGTTGGCCGACGGAACGATGAAAGCCGTAGCCGACGCAAACATTCTGGACCTGATGGACTATTTCCAAGTCACGCTGATGAATCCGAACGTTCTGGTGGGAGCCTTCATCGGCGCGATGATGGCATTCCTGTTCTGCGGGCTTACGATGAATGCCGTAGGTCGCGCCGCCCAGAGCATGGTGGAGGAAGTACGGCGACAGTTCCGTGAGATCAAGGGCATACTCGAAGGAAAAGCGACACCGGACTATGCCCGCTGCGTGGCGATCTCGACCAAGGGCGCGCAGCGCGAGATGCTGTTCCCGTCGGTACTCGCGATTCTCGTACCGATCGCGGTCGGCTTTATCTTCGGAGTGGCAGGCGTGATGGGACTGCTGATAGGCAGCCTGAGCGCGGGCTTCGTGCTGGCCGTTTTCATGGCCAACTCGGGCGGAGCCTGGGACAACGCAAAGAAATTCATCGAGGAGGGCAACCTCGGCGGCAAGGGATCGGACAACCACAAGGCTACGGTCGTAGGCGACACGGTGGGCGACCCGTTCAAGGATACGTCGGGCCCGTCGCTGAACATCCTGATCAAGCTGATGAGCATGGTCTCGATCGTCGTAGCCGGACTGACCGTCTCGTTCCATCTGCTGTAAGCCGCTTGCCGGAGCTTTACGAGGCTTTTTTTACTCCCCGCGCATCCGGGCATCTTACTATTGTTTATGTAAAATTTATTATAGCGTAGAACTTCTATTCAAGTTCTACGCTTTTATTGCCTTATGAATAAGTATTTTCTCTGTTTTTTATTCATTTGCTTATCCCCTGAGTTCGTATTGTCCCAAACGGTTGTTGAACGAAATATCAAAACGGGAAACGAAACCGCTACTGTCAGGGTATGGATTCCTCATACGACAGAACGGGATACAATAACAAATGTGTTATATGTTTTTGATGCGGATTATTGTTTCGACATAGTCGCGTCTCATGTCAATTATCTTTTCAATATGTGCCGCACGATACCCCCTGTTTGTGTTGTCGGCGTTTATTACCCGGGACAAAGAGGCCGGGCATGCGTCGGATTGAATCAAGACAACATGACGCTGAATTCTACGGGTGAATCGTTTTTGCATTATATGCAGGATGACGTTTTCCCGGCAGTACAGGACATCATAAAATGTTCTTCATGTTACAACATTTTTTTCGGACACTCCTATTTGGCTGATTATGGCTGTTTTTTGATGAAGAATAAGTCTGAAATGTTCGATTCGTATTTGCTTTTGGCTCCTGAAAGTGGCATGGTACCTATTTTTGAGAAAAGCGATGTTGCCGATAAACGAATCTATATTGCTATTGGAAATCAAGATGCCAAAAGGAGAGTCAAGTTCTCCCGACATCTATCGACGGCTGTAAAAAGGGTTGCCGACAATACGAACGTAAAGATGCAGATTTTCAACACTGCTACCCATATGTCAATTATTCCCGTAGCACTTACTTCTGGCATCAACTACCTATACAAGGATTTGGTGAACAAAGATAATATGTCCGAATTTATCAACAGGAAGAAAAGCATTGTAGAAAATTATGAGACATTGTGTTCCTTCAATGCCTTTTATCATTGTAAATTGAGAAATGATGCAAGGACCATATTAGACCTTCTGGAATTGTCCAAACCTTGTTCTGTAGAAGAATTTGAAACGGTTCTGGAACATTTACCGGCAACTAATGGGAATCACCATGAAATAATCGCTTTCGAGTACTTGAATTTAAAATGTTATGATAAAGCTGAAGCGTATTTCAATAAAGCTATTGATTTATATATAAAAGAAGGGGCGAGGAATTTCATGAACAACGCTTATGACGGACTGATTCAATTATATGTAGAGAAGAAAGAACCGTCGTCTAACGTGGACCTGATCTACGAAAAGGCTATGAGTTCAATGCCCGGAGATTTTGATTTATATTTCAAAAGAGGAAGGTTCAATATCGAGAGCGAATTTAATAATGAAAAAGGTATAACTTTTCTGCAAAAATACCTGTCGAATTATAATGAATCGTACAGACTGTATCCTTTGTGCGATGTTTTTTATTATATCGCCTTGGGATATTTTCGATTGGGAGCTTTTCAGGAAGCACAAAGTTGGATTGATAAATCTTTAGAGAAAAATGCGGGTTGTAAAAAATCCAAATTGTTAAAAAATGAAATTTACAGCAAAATCAGGTGAAAATGATTCTTATTTTCAGCATTTCTACAGACTCAACCACAACTGAAGTTTTGATTGGTTAAAAGCCTTTGACCCGAATATATCCATTGTTCGTATTAACAGTGATTTGCAAGATGTTAAATTTAAGCAATGACATATACTCATTGAAAAACTGCACTGATTCCTTGCTTGTACTCGTTTTTACGCAATGACGTCAGTAATAAAAAAACAGGTTAGAAAACTAATCTAACCTGTTGATTTCAGCTCGTCGGGGTGACTGGATTCGAACCAGCGACAACACGCCCCCCAGACGTGTACTCTAACCGGGCTGAGCTACACCCCGCTTCTGAAAAGCAGTGCAAATGTAGAATAAAAAAATCGGTTTTCAAAATTTTGTCCGGACTGTTTTTACTATCCGGCCATTTCCCTTGTTTCAGAAAACCGGGAAACGCGTGCATTACGGGAGAAAAGTCTCTGTCGGAACGGCAGGCGCGAGTTGCACGGCTTGGACTGAACCCGCTCCGGGATGTTACAGGGAGAAGGTCTGACGGGCCGATCCCGTCAGACCGAAACGATGCAACGTCCGGATACCGAACCGAAAAGCGCCATTTCAAACGGACCGGCGCATATCCGGGCTACCGGCCGGTAGCCATTTCGAGTTCGATCGCCCCTTCGCCATCCGGAGAAACGGAGAAAACAGCCCCCTGAAGGTTGGATTCGATAGTTCCCGCCGTACAACGGAAACCGTAGTCGAAGTCCTTGATCCGGGCTCGGATTTCCCGGGATGCGATTTTAGTGAACGGCAGCCGCTTGTCGCGAGCGGTCGTCAGCATCAGCCGGTAGGGAGCGCTCGGGGGCAGTTCGATCCGAATCGAGCGCTCGTTCAGCCGAATGACGCATCGGCCGCCTTCGTCGAGCGGCATCGCGATGCGCAGTTCGCCTTCGGCCGACCGCTCCACCTCGGGCTCGCCCACCCGGGCCCGTACAGGACTCTCCGACAGATTGCCGAACATCAGCCGCAGGCCGGCCGTATCCCGCACGCTGCTCCAGTTCAGTCCGTCGACGACGGGCAGGGTGGTATAGAAGCATTGGGTCGACGGATTGGCCTCGTTCAGGTAGTCCGACTCCAGCCGCTGGTCGAACAGGTGTATGTCGCGGAAACGGAAAGTGCCGTTTTCCCATACCGGATTGGCCCGATAGTTACGACAGTCGTACCAGACGCTGCCGCGTCCGGCTTCCTTGCAGTCGCTGAGAGCGACCACGCTGGTCGGCGGCGTCGTTTCGAAACGCTCCCTGAACCACCGGCCCGTCTCGGCCAGCGTTTGTACGGTCAGCTTGCCGGCTCGTGAAAGCGAGTCGATCACACGCACCTGATACTCGAGTCCGCGTTGCATCCGAAGCCACGTGAACGAGTTCTCCTGACCGGCCTGCACGTACTGGTAGGCCAAGCACTCCCCCTCGGTCATCATGCCGAAAAACCAGTCGATCCACCGGGGATTGCCGCCGCCCGACTCATAGACCGGCTCGAGCGTCTCGACACCCTGCGCAGGCTCGCCCATACCGCTGTCGTACTGGTTGATCGGATCGCTGCCGAGCATGCGGAAAACCGGAACGCCGATTTGTCCGTCGCGAGTCTGGGCCGGCATATAGGCATTCAGTTTGCTCGGATAGTATCCTTGGTTCCAGTATCCTCCCCAAAGCGTGTATCCGTCGGTTCCCACCTGGTCCCGACAGTTGCACGAGGCGACGATGCCGTACCGGTCGGCCATGTATTGCAGCGTGCGGGCATCGATGAACCACGAGCCCACCGAGGCCGGATAACGGCCGAAAACCTCCTTGAACTTGGCCATGTACGTATCGACGAGCTTCTCGCGCTCCTGCGGTTCGTAGCCCGACGAAAAGCCGACATTGGCATGCCAGTCCCACGGGTAGGCTCCCCGCCACTCCATTCCGGCCGCTTCGACATGGGGCTGGGTGATTTCCCACCAGCCGCCCACTTCGGAGCCCTCGGCGAGAGCCTGTTTCATCAGGGCCTGATATTTCGGATTGATCAGCGCGTCGTATTGCAGCAGAAAAGTTCCTTTCAGGCCATGCCTGCGGAGCAGCTCGGTCTGGGCGAGCGTAGTCCGGTACAGCTCCTCGTCGGATATATTCACCGGGCGGGGTTCGGTATTCCGAACGAAATTGATCAGATTGACGATACGGGGCGCGCGTTCCTCGGTCGTCCGTCCGCTCCGGGCGCACGAGAAAAGAAAGACCGTCGCCGAAAGAGCGAGCAGAGCAATGGGCACAAAAAGAGATTTCATAAGACTGAAATTTAGACGATTATACTCGTTCATCTGTTTTTACGCGCTGTAAATCCGGGAACGGAGGACGGCTTGCACAGCCCTACCGTAGCCGAAACACGGATAAGTCAGCCGGACCGTTCCGCTTACAGAACGATTTCTACAGGCACCCAACGGTTCCCGACGCGCTCGATCACTTCGCGGATACCCGCTTCCCTCAGGGCCGCCATCGCTTCGTGCCGGCCATCGTCGATCAGCTCGGGACGGTGCGCGTCGGAGTTGACCAGCACGGGGATTCGCAGCTCCCGCAACAGGCCGAAGTGCTCCCGGTTCGGGAAGAAAACTCCGCAGGCGTTATATTTTTTCGTATTGATCTCGACCATCAGCCCTCGGGCGGCGATCCGCTCGAAACACTCCCTTGCTTTGTCCCTGTACCAGCCTCGGGAGGTGATCCCCGGTTCGCAGCGTTCGGCGTTGTAGGATATTTTGTCGACGTGACCCACGAAATCGAATCCTCCGGCCTCGACCATCCGGATCAGCTTGTCGAAATAGGCGGTCGTCAGCCGCCGCAGATCGCCGCCGAAACGCCCGCTCAGCATCTCCGCAAAACGTTCCGGCGAGGTATCGATATCGACGATACCGCCGTCGTCGGCGTGCATCAGGTGGACCGACCCGATCCGATAATCGAGCGGAAGCTGCCGGAAGTAATCGGAGGCAGGATTGTCGCACTCGTCCAAATAATCGATCTCCATGCCGGCGTACAGCTCGATCCGCCCGGCATACGAACGCTTAAGCCGTTCGATTTCGGAAAGATAGGCCGTCACGTCGCCCCGGTCGAGCGTCCAGACGGCCGGGAAAGGCAGCGGCGCGTGCGAGGAGATGCCGTAAGAGGCGAATCCGCGGCGCACGGCCTCGCGCACGAAATCCTCCATCGGTGCTCTCCCGTCGCACAGCGAGCAATGGCTGTGATAGTTGGTAAGATTGCGTGTCATGGCCGCCCTCGTCGCGTCAGGGTTTCTTTTTGAATACGCGGTGCTGCCCCAGATTGACCGTAAAGAGCACTTTCTGCTGCCAGCCCCATTTATGACCGTCGTAATGATGCACGGAGGCGACGCGCAATTTCATCGTTTCGTTGCAGAGCGGCTGCCAATAGAGTTCGAGCCGGTCGTAGATCCGGTTCGTACGATACCAAGGCTCGCCCCAATAGAGACCCGGACCGTAGTCGAGGGACGGGTTGTCGGTCATGTAGTAGGGCATCAGATTCTTGCCGGCATACAGCGTATTGAAAATACCGAACTTCCACTTCTGCGCCTTGATCTCCAGCTGGAATCCGTGCGGCGTGACATACTCCCCGACATACTTGCGGTCGTTCTGGAAAGCCTGAAGCCATCCGGCTTGCACCGACAGTTTCTCCATCCGGGCGACTTCGGCCAGATCGAGTCCCACATGCGGGTGGATCAGCACGTTGTCCACCACTCCGTCTTCGAGATAGGTTCCCGCGTGGTGGTACATCGTCAGATGATAGCCGGCATAGAACAGGCCGTAACGGATACGTCCGGCTGAAAACAGCAGAAATTTTTCGCGTTTTTCATTGGTTATCATACTGTTCCAGTCGCAACCGAATTCGACGTATCCCCGGCCGCCCCGGTATTGCAGCAACAGTCCCGTCAGGTTCGGATCGAAGTACCTGACCGAATCGCTCAGAAAGGCGCTCGGATAGTCGCCTATCTCCTTATAGCGGGGAATCACGCCGGCATAAGCCTTGAACTTGGGCGAATCATACTGATAATAACCGAAGATTTCGTTGTCGGTCTCGAACGGCTTGGCGCCGAAATTGGCCAGCATGCTGTACCCCAGCATGATCGAATGACGTCCGTCCCAGCTCACGCCCAATTCGGGAGCGATCCGGGCGCCGAACAGCGACTGGGGCCAGTTGAGTTCGCTCTTATACTCCCTGTTATCGAAGAAAAAATCGAAGTAGGCGCCCCAGACGAGCTCCTGAGCGACGGCACGCGGCAGAGCGAGACCCATAAGGACCGCCGAGACCGCGGCAATTCGTGCAATGCGTTTCATCATGGATTCATGTAAGTTCGGGCCGTCCGGCGCCCCAGTGCGGCGACGGTTTCCGGCATATGACGGAACAAAGATACACGATAATATCGAAACCGGCGCATCCGGACCGTCCGATTTTCCGGGCCAGAGCGCAAATACGCCGTATTTCGCTCCCGAGAGGAGCTGACCGAGCGCAGAGACGAGAGTCCGCTCGCCTTCGTTTTTTTGCGTCGGACACGGTCCCTTGGCGAATAGTTCCCCGGACAAAGGCCATAGCGCCGCGGGCCATTCTGCAATCGGACAATGACGGGGAAGCTTTATGACGCTCGTTCCGAGGAATCCCCAAAATACCTCGCAGGCAGTTCCTCATACGCATCGGATTCGGATATATGTCCGGGACTGTCCGGCTCGTACCTACGGGAAAGGACTCATCGGGAAGGGAGTCGATTCTCGATCTGCTCAGGTCCGCTTTCCGGCAGGCAAAACGGCCGCTTTCGGGCAGCGGCATACTTCCGTCGCGTCCCCGCACTATCCGGTTCATTCTCTGCCGGCGGGGCAAAAGCCGCCAAACGATGCGCACAGGAAAAACGATCGTCCCGACGCACGCCACCTCCGCTAGGCACGGCCGCACCCCTTCGTCCGTTCGATTCCCGGAAGAGCGGCACGCCCTTATCCGGGCGCTTTCCCGAACACGTCCCGCTAATAGACTTTTCTCAACATGATTCCGTTGAGAACGGCCTCGCCCCGACGGACAGGAAAATCGACACGGATGCCCTGCCCTTCTTCCGAGCATACGTCGTAGCTGATCGACACGGCCCGGTCGACTCCGTAGCGCGCAGCCAGATCGACATCCTCTGCCAACGTCCGGCCATTGACGACGATATCGAAGCTACGGTCGGCCTGCGAGGCGCGGTCGAGCTCGGCAAACAACAATGTCAGCCGGTAGTTGCCGTCCGGCACGTCGAAACGATAGGACTCTACGCCTCGCAACTGGGTCTGGTACAGCGGATCGAGCGCCGTACCCATGATATTATGATCGCTGCCAAGGCGCTTGCCGTCCCGACGATAGACGCGGCCGCCCACATACCCCCAGCTTCCTTCCCTATACGGCTGGTCGGGCAACCACAGGTAATCGTTTTTAGTCGCATCATTGAAAAAACAGGGCGAGCCGCAGTTAACGGCGATCTCTTCGAACGGCATCCGTCCGCTGCGGAAATCATAAGGTTGCATCCGGAAATCGATCTTCAGCACATCGCGCAACTCCCGCCCGTCGTCCGAGCGCGAATGCAGCTCCAGCACGTTCTCGCCGGAACGGTACGGAACGCGAAACTGCGCGCAATGCTCCTCGACGGACTGCACGCCGAGACTGCGGCCATTTAAGAACAGCTCCACCTGCCGCGTATTGGCAAACACTTCGACCGGCTGCGTGCAGACGCCGGCGTCCGGCGCATCCTCGCGTCCGCCCCGGACTTTCCACTGCTGCGTAGGAATCGATACGAAAGGCTCCTTCGACAGCACGGCCTTATAGTAATAATAGCTCGCCTTCGGCCGGCGGTCGGCCGTGACGAGCGCTTTCTCGTTGATATGCGGAATGGCATCGACGCGCGACTCGGAATTGAAATCGTTGAAGTTCCAGACCGTAGCTCCGGCAACGAAATCGTTCTCCATCAGCACTTTCAGATGATGCTTGAAATAGAGTATCTGAAACTCCTCGCTGTGGTCGTACAGCGAAGGTTCGAACGAATGGATGCGCACGTCGGCTCCCGCCCCGTACTCCGACAGAAACATCGGCTTGCCGGGCTCGGCGCTCCGGTAGCGATCCAGGAAACCCTGCAAATCGCCGAGCTCGCCCTCGTACCAGCCGATATACTTGTTATAGCCGATCAGCTCGGCCTGATGAAACCCTTTCCGGACGTTCGTCACCGGATCGTAGCACAGCACGATCATCGACTCGCGCGTCGGATCGGCATCCTGAACGAACCGCTCGAGACGGCCCAGAAAAGCCGCCAGATAGGCGTCGTACTCCTCTTTCTGCACGTCGGTCCACTGCCGGCTTTCGGGACGCGGCTGGGTTACCTCGTTACTCGTGTTCCAAGCGACGATACAGGGATGATTGTAATCGCGCCGAATCATCTCGCCGATCTGCGACAGGCTGTTGCGCTCGAATTCCTCGCTGCACGTGATATAGCAGATGACCGGTATCTCCTCGAAACAGATCAGGCCGTATCGGTCGCACATCTCGAGCACCGCCGGATCGTGCGGATAGTGCGAGATGCGCAGGCAGTTCGACCCCATCTCCTTCATCAGTTTCAGGTCGTGGCGGTGCATCTCGGCCGTCAGCGCATTACCGTAATGCAGATAGTCCTGATGCCGGTTCGTACCGATCAGCTTCAGCGGCTCGCCGTTCAGAACGAATCCCCGCTCGGCGTCGAACGAGAACGTGCGGACTCCGAGCGGATTGGTCACGCGATCCAGCACGCGGCCGTCGGAGCCGACCAGCTCCGAGCGGACGCTGTACAGATACGGATCGTCGGGTCCCCACAGCCGGGGAGAGTCGAGCGTCACGGTCCGGGTCGAAACGGCCTGTCCTCGCTTCAGTTTCTCGGATACGGAAGCCGCGCTCCGTCCGTCGGCATCGAACACCGTGTGGCGCAGCGAAATTCCCCGCATACCTTCCGGCAAACGGAAATCGGAGCGGATCTCGACCGTAGCGCTCCCGGCCGAAACGTCCGGAGTGCTCAGATATACGCCGGTCCCGGCACTCAGCACATCGAAGTGCGCCGGATCGGTGCAGATCAGTTCCACGTCGCGGTAGATACCTCCGTAAAACGTGAAATCGGCCGCGAGCGGCGGAATCTGCTCGTTATACGAATTGTCGACGCGGACGGCGATCCGGTTCGAGGCACCGGCACGAAGCAGTTCGGTCACGTCGTAAGCGAAAGGCGTATATCCTCCTATATGCGGCTCGCCCGCGCTACGGCCGTTCACCCACACGGAGGCGACCGTATTGGCCGCCCCGAACGAGAGGAATATCCGGCGGTCTCCGGCGAGCGAGTCGATCGGCAGGTCGCGCACGTACCAGCCCGCCCCCCGGTACCAACCGTACGGCTCGTCCTCGACGTCGGCCACGTTCCATGTATGAGGCAGATCGACCGTTTCCCAGCGGGAGACATCGTACCCGGGCTCCTCGGCTCCGGGACATTCGCCTTTGAAGAATTTCCAGTGTTCGTTGATCGTGTAGCGGAGCCGGGGACCGGCAAGCGCAGCGCAGGCCGTAAAGAGCAGGCCGGCGAGCATCAGCATCTTTTTCATCGGATTTCAGGTTAGTCGGTTAAGTCGAGTAAAAATAGCGATTTTTTCGCCCGCCGACGCATTTCGCGACTCTTTTCCCGCCGACGGGAAGACACGTTTTCAACAAGGTATTTCCGGTTAATCTTTAAGGCGCGAAACACACGGTTCACAGAGCTGCCATCGGAATCTCTCGCCGGTAAGGACATGGCACGCCCCCTCATCCGCCCGGTCCGGCCTTGCATGCGGAGCGCACACTCAGGTCCGCCGGCAACGGAATCAACGGCTCATCCTTTTCAGAACCAGAGCCGAACGGGAGAGGTTATAGATCAGGATATGCGGCCGGGTCGCGCCGTCGGGGCATACCTGCGGAAAGCTGAACGCCTTGACCGAATGGTCGATCCGGCCGTACCCGCCGAACTCGCGGTCGTCGGTGCTCATCAGCACGCGGTAGCGCCCCGCCTCCGGCACGGGAACCGGATAATCGGGCAGGCTCCGGTCGGGATGCCAGTTGAACACGAATACGATATCCCGGTGGCTGAAAACGACCGTCTTGTTCTCGGTATCCATCTTGTGATTGTAGGCATAGCCGCTGCTCAGGATCGAGTACCGGCGGACGAGCTTCAGCATCGCGCGGTCGAACTCGCCCAGATAGCTGTATCGTAAAAAACCGTTCTCGGCCAGACTCCACATCCTTCGCGCGTGCGCATAGCTCCAGCCGTTGCCTTCGCGGGGAAAGTCGATCCACTCGGGATGTCCGAACTCGTTGCCCATGAAATTCAGGTAGGCCTGCCCGGCCAGCGAGATCGTGAACAGACGGATCATTTTGTGCAGCGCCATGCCCCGGTCGATCAGCAGGTTTTCGGCCGCGCGGTTCATATCGGTATACATCTGCTTGTTCATCAGTCGGAAAGCAAGCGTCTGATCGCCCACGAGGGCCTGGTCGTGCGATTCGCAATAGGCGACCGTTCCCACGTCCGGCAGGCGGTCGGTCATCGTGTTCCACATCCGCCAGATATCCCAATCCTCGTCGGGCACTTCCTTGAGCAACTTGATCCAGAAGTCGGGAACGGCCATGGCGAGCCGATAGTCGAACCCGACGCCGCCGTCCCGGACCGGGTAGCACATACCGGGCATGCCGCTGACATCTTCCGCGACGGTCACCGCGTGCGGACGCAGCTCATGTATCAGGGCGTTCGCCAACGTCAGATAGCAGATCGCCTCCGGGTCCGTTTCCCTGAAATACTTGGCCGGATCGTCGAACTCCGTGAGCCCGTGATGCGTGTAGATCATCGACGTGACGCCGTCGAAGCGGAAGCCGTCGAAATGGAACTCCTCCATCCAATACTTGACGTTCGACAGCAGGAAATGGCGCACCGGCTCCTTGCCGTAGTCGAACAGCTTGGAATCCCAGAACGGATGATCGCCCGCCGGGCCGGCGGGAGAATAGAGGTGATTCGTCCCGTCGAGCTCGTTGAGCCCTTCGTTCAGGTTCTTGACATAGTGCGAGTGAACCAGATCCATGATAACGCCCAGACCCAAGCCGTGCGCGGTCCGGATCAGCTCCTTGAGCTCCTCGGGCGTGCCGAAGCGCGACGAGGGCGCGAAAAAATTGCTCACATGGTAGCCGAAGCTCCCGTAATAAGGATGCTCGGCTATGCCCATCAGCTGGACCGTGTTGTATCCGTCGCGCTTGACGCGCGGCAGCACGTCGCGGGTGAACTCCGCGTAGGTACCTACGCGAGGCTCCTCCTGCGCCATGCCCACATGGCATTCGTAGATCAGCAGGTCGCCCACCGAAGCGATGTCGAAAGCGTCGCCCTGCCAGTCGAACGGAACGGGCGGAGCCCAAAGCTGACCCGTGAAGTTTTTCGACACGGGGTCCTGAACGACGCGCCGGATATAGGACGGTATGCGTTCCAGCCAGCCGTTGGCGCCGTGCACGAGCATCTTGACCAGCGAGCCGTGCACGAGCCGGTCGCCGAAGCTCTCGTCGGGCAGGAAAATGCTCCAGACGCCGTCGGGATCCTTGCGCAACCGCAGTTGCGTACGCTGCCAGCCGTTGAAGTCGCCGAACAGGTAGACGTCCTCGGCCCCGGGCAGCCACTCGCGGAAATGCCAGCCCTTCAGAGCCGGATCGTACTGAAAACCGTAATAGAGGTAGCCGTTGGCATAATCCCGCAGCGAATCGCCTCCCTGCCCGATCTCGTCCCGTCGCCTGCGGTAGAGGTCATAGCGGCTCCGAAGAGCGCTTTCGTAAGTTCTCAGCCACGGGTCGCGCTCGACGATCGGCAGTTCTTCCAGTGCGTTTTCCATAGATGCCTCGCGTTATCGTTATCGGATACTAAAGTTAGGCAAATTTCACAGAACGGGCAATATATACGAAGATTTTATCATATATTTGTCTGATTGAAACAATTCCAAAACTCATAAACCCAATCTGACTATGTTCAAAAACCATCCTAAGGGATTGCTGCCGGCTGCGCTGGCCAACATGGGGGAACGGTTCGGTTTCTACACGATGATGGCGATTCTGACCTTGTTCCTGATGTCCAAATTCGGGCTCGACAAAACCAACGCCGGCATTATCTATTCGGTATTTTACTTTTCGATCTACATTCTCGCGTTCGTGGGCGGCCTGATCGCCGACAAGACCAGAAATTATAAGGGGACGATTCTGACGGGACTGGTAATTATGGCGGCAGGCTATCTGCTGATCGCGATTCCGACGCCCACGCCGGTCCGCAACCTACCTCTGTATCTGACCGTCACATGCATCGGACTGTTCACGATCGCGTTCGGCAACGGTCTGTTCAAAGGAAATCTTCAGGCGCTCGTAGGACAGATGTACGATAACGAGAAGTACGGCAAGATGCGCGACTCGGGGTTCTCGCTCTTCTACATGTTCATCAACGTAGGGGCCATCTTCGCTCCTATGGTGGCTATCGGAGTGCGGAACTGGTGGCTCTCGACCAAGGGATTCCTCTACAATCCCGACCTGCCGGAGCTGTGCCACGGCTTCCTCGGGGGCAACCTTTCGCCCGAAGCCTCGGAGCGTTTCGCCGCGTTGGCCGCCGAAGTCAGCAGCAACGGCGCGCCGACCGACATGGCGGCTTTCGCCGACAGCTATCTGAGCGCTTTCGCCACCGGCTTCCACTATGCCTTCGGGGTAGCTATCGCAGCCATGCTCATATCGCTGGTCATCTTTCTGGCGAATAAGAAAAGCCTGCCCGATCCCCGTCAGGCTCAGGCTGCGGGCACGGGCTCTCGGATCGATCCGGGCGAAGTACGCATGGCGGCCAAGGAGGTCAGGCAGCGTATCTGGGCTTTGATCGCAGTATGCGCCGTCGTGATTTTCTTCTGGTTCTCGTTCCACCAGAACGGACTGACGCTGACCTATTTCGCTAAGGATTACACCCGACTCAGCATCGGCTCGCTGGGGCTCTCCGCCGAGATATTCCAGTCGATGAACCCGTTCTTCGTCGTATTTCTCACGCCGCTCGTGCTGGCCTTTTTCGGTATGATGCGGGCTCGGGGCAAAGAACCTTCGACGCCCGCCAAGATCGCGATCGGAATGGGAATCGCCGCCGTCGCCTACGTAGTGATGATGCTCGGCTCGCTCGGCGTGCCGCCGGCTGCCGAGGTAGAGCGCATGGGAGGTCTTTCGGAGGCTCAGCGCGTGACGCCGTTCCTGCTGATCGGAACCTACCTGATCCTGACCGTTGCCGAACTGTTCATCAGCCCGCTCGGCATCTCGTTCGTGTCGAAGGTCGCTCCTCCCCAATATCAGGGCATCATGCAGGGCGCATGGCTCGGAGCTACGGCGGTCGGCAATCAGCTGCTGTTCATCGGAGCGATTTTCTACGAGACGATTCCGATCTGGATGACGTGGGGCGTGTTCGTCGCCGTCTGCCTGATTTCGATGACGGTCATGTTCGCTATGCTCCGCTGGCTCAACCGTATTACGAAATAACGGCTCCCGCCGAGGACTCTTTTTCGTTCTGCGGAACGAACCGGTCTCCATACGGAGAACTTTGATAGAAAAATACGACAGCCCGACCTTTCGGGCTGTCGTATTTTTATGAACGGAACGAGGGATTTTCTTTTCCGTTATCCGCGCCGGATTCACGAAAAACGAAAATCAAACGAGGCAGGAAGCGATGAGAGTTCAGGATTTTCGCCACTTTCTGCCAGCCATCTGCGGTTTGCGGCCGCAAACCACGTTCCGAAGACCGAGGGTTCGCGTGTTCACCCCAGCTGCCGTACTCGCCCCGGTTGCCATACCGTCATTCTTTCCGCCCGAGGTCCCCGATTTCACCCATCTCTTCCTTTTCCCGTACGATCAGCCTCTCGCCCCGGAAAAACACGCTACGCCGCCGATTTCCCTCATCGGCACGGAAATCCCCCTGCCGTCCCCCAACAGCAGCGCTTCACCGTCCTGCCGGCAGGGCCGGTATCGCTTTCTTCCCGGCAGGTCAGTACCCGAGCTTACCGACCCATTCGCGGATATCGCCGGCGCTCGCCCGATTCAACAGTTTCCCTTCTTTCCAATCGATGTCGGGATATGTCTCTTTCAACGCCGCCGCGCTATTCGCGATGCCGCTGCTCCCCGAGGTGGCGAACGGTATGACCGTTTTGCCGTTCAGATCGTGACTTTCGACGAACGTATTGACGATACGCGGCGCAAGATTCCACCAAACGGGATAACCGAGAAAAATCACGTCGTAGCCGTCCGCGTTCAATGCCTCGCCGCCGATTGCCGGACGCGACGCCGGATCGCTCATCTCTACCGAACTGCGCGACTGCTTGTCGTTCCAATCGAGGTCTGCGCTCGTATAAGACTCTGCGGGCGTAATCGCATAGAGCTCTCCGCCCGTCGCCTGTGCCACTTTGCCGGCCACGCGGGCCGTCGTTCCCGTCGCCGAGAAATAGGCGACCAGGACTCTATGGTTCGGATACCCTCTACTCATGTCCTGTTCCTGCTGTGCATATGACGTCTTAGCAACTCCTGCCATTGCCAATAATGCGAGAACGACCTTATACATAAGAAAATCTATTTTCATTTTTGAAGCCGATCGTATTCCTCATCCGTAACCGGCTCCAGCCACTCGTTGGAAGCGTTCTCGCCTGCAATCTCGAATGCGAGATGCGCGAACCAGCTGTCGGCTGCCGCACCGTGCCAGTGCTTTACGCCGGCAGGAATGTGGATGACCGTGCCGGGGAGAATCTCTACCGCCGGTTTGCCCTCTTCCTGATACCAGCCGCGCCCGGCCACACCGATAAGCATCTGCCCGCCGCCTTTCGCGGCTTTATGAATATGCCAGTTGTTGCGGCAGCGAGGCTCGAAAGTCACGTTGGAAATATTCACCTGCTCACGCGAAACCGGTGCGAGGTAACTGTTGCCGGTGAAATACTTGGCATACGCCGTGTTGGGTTCGCCGATGGGGAAAATCATTTCACGTTGGAATGCCGCCTTGGCATCCTCGCCGGTCGTCTCTTTCGCCCATACGTCTTTGGCCAGACGGAATGCCGCCCATGCCTTCGGCCAACCCGCGTAAAAACCGATATGCGTGATGATTTCGGCGATTTCGGTGCGGGTGATGCCGTTGTTCTTCGCCGACTGCAAATGATATATTAGCGAGTTGTCTGTGATACCTTGACTGATAAGAGAGGTAATCGTTACCAAGCTGCGGTCGCGCAGACCGAGCTTGTCCGTGCGGCTCCATACTTCGCCGAAAAGGACGTCGTCGTTGAGTTCCGCAAACTTGGGAGCGAACTCGCCTAATTGGTCGCGCCCTGCTGTCTGTACTATCTTTTCCTGTGCCATAACATTGAATGTCAGAATGCTGAATATTGAGATTAAAATGATTCGGTTCATTATTCCTTACTGAATGAAGTTATTGATTCGGTTTGCGGGGTTGAGCGGCGTCTGGTCGGACAGCACCAATGACTTGACCATGTGCAGCGTCCCCTGTTTGTATTTTTGGAAATGCTCCGAGGCGATATGCTTCTCGTAGGCTTCACGGCTTGTGTATGTCTCAAGAATGGTTACCTTGCAAGGGTTTTCCTTTTCACTGACTGCGTACATTGTCAATACGCCCGGTTCGGTACGCAGGGAGACTTCGCCCACCTCGGTTGCGTATTTCATGTACTCGTCGAGATACTGCGGATAAACCTCGATTTTCGACAGGCGCACGATACCGTCGGCCGTCATGGATTCTTTGGCGCACATGCCCGGCGCCTTGCCCAGATTCAGACATTTGCCGATCACCTCTCCCGTAGCGAGGTAAGAATAAGTCGGAAACTCGAACAGCACGGGTTTCAACCGCGTATAGTCGAGTCTGCCGGCACTGTCGAGCACTTCGGGAGCGGCATAGGTGTTGGCAACGGAGCAGATGAAATTGTCGAATCCGTCCGTTTCGTAAATATCCACCACATCGCATTCCATCGTCAGCGGCGACGCGTCGATTACGGGCGTGCCGTTCTCGCCCCAATGGTATTCGAATATGTTTGATTTATCGACCGATGCGCCGCTCACACTACCCACATAGTCGGCTTTCGGCAGCATTTCTCGACCGACAAGGTTGACAGAAAGTTTTTTGGAATCTTTTATCCCTTGATTGGTATGATGGCTTTTGCTCATGCTCACGAGAATCCGGTCGTGACCGATAATGCCCGTATGCCCCACGACGAGCCAGTTCACCTTGCCCTCGACCTCCGCACCGACGACCGTCATCGGTTTGGGATAGAGAGCAAGCAGGCTTCCGATATTTTTCTTTCCCATTTCCGTGCCGTTTTGTTTGTTTATCTCCTTTGCCGGTTGCGTATTGCACGACAATAAAAGAGAGAGGGACAAGATGGTCGACATCGATTTTCTCATCCTCAAAATTGTATTAAAGACTTTGACGTAACACATCGATCACATCCTCACGAGTAAGGACAACATAACCGGTTTCGTTGATAGGGCACGCATCAGCCATACCTTCGAGTTGCGACGGATCGGCACCGCAGGCCGTGATGTCCATTGCCAGTCCCAGTTCCCGCATCCAGTCCTCCATCCGTGCGAGCCCTTCCGATGCGATTTCCTTGTCCGTCTTTCCGGCGGGAACAATATCCCACACGGAGGTTGCCAGTCGGCGGAATTTTTTCGCCGCATCTTCGGAACGCTCGATGAGCAGACGGTAATAAGCCCCGCTGACAGCCGAGAGCGTGTGTCCGTGCGTTGCGTCGGTATAGGCGGCGACAGCCTGCCCCAGCATGTGTACCATCCAGTCGGTGGGCTTCCCGCAGGCGAGAAGCCCGTTCAAAGCCCATGTCGCGGTCCACATGATGTTGCTGCGCGCTTCGTAATCCTCCGGATTGCCGAGCACTTTCCGGGAACTGACAACAAGGGAGCGCATCAGCCCTTCGGCGATGTAGTCGGTCGTATTGTCGTCCGTCCCCGAAAGGTATTGTTCTAGAATATGCGACATGATGTCGTAAATACCGGCCACCGTATGATGCTTGGGAACGGTATAGGTGTAAACGGGGTTGAGAATGGAGAAATCGGGATTGCGGAAGTAATAGAACTTCTTCCGGTTCTCGCTGTGCTTGGAGATGACGGAACAACTGTCCATTTCCGATCCCGTTCCCGCCATCGTGAGCACGCAGCCGACAGGAATCCAGCGACAGGTCATTTCTCCGAAATTATTGAAATAATACTCCCACGGGTCCTGTTCGCAGTAGGCGGAACCGGCTACCGCCTTGCCATAGTCGCAGACGGAACCTCCGCCGACGGCAAGGATAAAATCCACCGCCTCTTTCCTGGCAAGTGCCACGCCCTCCATGACCTTTTCGATCGTGGGATTGGGCATGACGCCCGACAATTCGACCGTCTGTTTTCCCGCTTTGCGGAGTTCCGCCTGTACCGCATCGTAAATACCGTTTTTGCGGATGGAACCGCCGCCGTACACCAGCATGACTTTTTCTCCGTACTTGCCCAGTTCTTTACTCAAATTCTCCAATGAATTTTCCCCGAAGTATAGTTTCGTAGGGTTGTGAAAAGTGAAATCGCCTAACATATATCAATTCGTTTTAAAGTTATTTCTTGTCGTCGATATTTTTGATAAACTTTGCCGGAACGCCTCCGACGACAGTATTTGCCATCACATCTTTCGTTACGACCGCTCCTGCCGCAACAACGGCATTGTCACCGATAGTCACGCCTTGCAGAATGGTCGCGTTCGAGCCTACCCATACGTTCTCGCCCAGCACGATGGGTGCGGGATAAGTATGGCTGCGTTCTTCGGGTGCAAGCCCGTGATTGAGCGTGGCAAAGACCACATTATGCCCGATCTGGCAACCGTCGCCTATCGTGACTCCGCCGTGATCCTGAAAATGGCAGCAGGCATTGATGAATACATGCTCGCCTACGGTGATGTTTTTTCCGAAATCCGCATAAAGCGGAGGGAAAACGCGAAGCGATTGCGGTACTTCATAACCGAACAACTCGGAAAGCAATTCGCGCACTTCGTCCGGCGTACGATAAGCCGTATTCAACCGGAACGTAATACGACGTGCCTCGTCGCTCATTTCGTCCATAAAACGATGGATTTCCTCCGTGTCGAGAGCCTTACGTGTCTTTACATATTCTTTGAAATCTTCGATGGTCATATTTTTATTGTCTTTCTATTTTTACATGTATATTGCCGCCGACATTCAGGACTTCGATTCCATCCCCGTCGATGCGCCCGATCTTTATCAAGTCGTCACTGTGCGACCAGTTCTTACAAAAAATCGCCACATTGCCCCACGGAGCGTAAATCGTAATGTCGCCGGGCGTGGGCGCACAACCGCGTGCCACACCTTCTGTTGTCAGTCTCGGGTCGGGATAGAAGATTTTCTCGGTCGTATTGTTATAATCCTCCAGCGTCACTTCCAACGGCAGACGGGAGAGGAAATCCCTGCCTGCCGCATTGTCCTCCATCGTGGCGGTAATCGTGCGATCGCCGACCGTGATGTTCACTTTCAGGGAGATTGCGGCCGGAGTATCGGGTTCTTCCAGTTCTTCCCGGCTCACCCCGATTTCGTCAAGCCATACCGGAACACGTGTCGCCATTTGCGACAGACTCTCAGAAGTCAGCAACAGGGTTCGGTCGATGATCGTCGCATCGGGGCAAAGACTGCGGGCCTCGCTGACCGAAGCGGAAATGCCGCTGCTGCCGCTGGTGGCGAACAATGCGATTCGTTTTCCGGCAAGTTTCGAGGCATGGGTGTGCAGGAACGTCTGCATCGGTGTCGCCATGCTGCCGTACCAGATCGGATAACCGACGAATACGATGTCGTAATCGTCAAAATTCTCCATCGAGGTTTTGACAGGCGGAAAATTGCCCTGACGGATAGCCGCCAACTCTTCCTGCGCTCGTTCCAGCATAGCGTTATAATCGTTATCGTAAGGCTCCTGCGGCTCCACTTCAAGCATATCGCAATCGAGTGTCGCCTGAATCCGTTGCGCCACACGTTCGGTGTTGCCCGTGCGCGAGGCATAAAGCACCAAATAGCGTCCGCTATCGCCGAGTGCCGGCGTATCGGGTTTATCGCCGTTTTCTTCGTCCGGTCGTTCGGACGCTCCGGACTGTCCCGGCGCAAACGGCTCGCCGCCATCTCCGCCGCAGGCCGCCATAGACAGCAGAGCAACCGACAACAGCGGAATCCACAATAACTTTTTCATCGGTCATCCATTTTATATTCAACATCATACAATCGTTCCACCTCAGAGGAGACACGCCGATCGAGGATCAGGCTACGGCCGGCGTCCATCGCCGCGATAGCAGCCATATCTCTGCCGCAAGCGTAAAATCCCCTATTCCGAAGTTCTCCCCTATTCGCCGCCGATACACCGTCTTGGGAATAGCGACGACTCCGCGCCGCCAATGCCATCGCAGCACGACCTGCGCCGTCGACCGGTCCGTATTTACCGACCGATTCCTGTCAACGTTTCGTCCGCAAACAATCCGTTCCTCGGCCAAAGGTCTCTACGCCTCCATCTGTATCGCGACCCGCACCGCCTCGGTCTGCCGGACTTGGGAATGCTACTTCGAGCTGATCGGCAGTCGAAACGACTCTTTCGTATTCGGCGGCAGGCGGCCGAAATCCGATGCCGTTTTCAGAAAGTTTCTGCGATCCATGTGCGACGGTTTATCTCTTATCCATTAAATATTTCCGGAAAAATTCGCCTATCCTGTCGAACGGTATCGCATCCGGATTGTCGTACAGATCGACATGGTTGGCTCCGGGGACAATCAGCAGTTCCTTGTTGTCTCCGGTCAGCCTCTTGTACGCATCCTCGCTGAAATATCGGGAGTGAGCCTTCTCGCCGTGAACCAGCAGCACGGGGCTGCGGATCTCCCCGATATAGGAAAGAATAGGCATGTTGATGAACGACAGGGCACTGGTTTCGGTGATTCCTCCGTTGGAGTTCGGAGAGCGGCGGTGATAGCCTCTCGCAGTCTTGTAATAGTCGTGATACTGACGCACGAAAAGCGGAGCGTCCTCGGGAACCGGATCGACTACGCCGCCGTTGAGTTTGTAACTGCCGTTGCGGTAGTCTTCTGTGCGCTGAGCGTTGAGCCGTTCGCGCAGCTCGTAACGGTCATCGGCGCTCATGGCGTCGAAATATCCGTCGGCATTCACGCGGCTCATGTCGTACATGGTAGAGGTTACGGTAGCTTTGACGCGCGGATCGTTGGCCGCGGCATTGAGCGCGAACCCGCCCCAGCCGCAGATGCCTAAGATTCCGATACGTTCCGGATCGACATCCTCACGGGTCGAGAGATAGTCGACCGCCGCGCTGAAATCCTCCGTACTGATTTCGGGCGACGTGAGATAACGCGGCGTACCGCCGCTTTCGCCATAATAGGAAGGATCGAAAGCGATGGTCAGAAAGCCCTGCTCGGCAAGAGTCTGGGCATAGCGGCCCGACACCTGCTCTTTCACCGCCCCGTAAGGACCGCTGACAGCGACGGCAGCCAAAGGCTCCCGTCCGTTTTTCGGCTTATAAAGGTCTGCGGCAAGCGTAATGCCGTAGCGATTGTGGAACGTGACTTTCGAATGCTCCACCCGATCGCTCTGCGGAAATGTCTTGTCCCACTCCCGCGTCAATTCCAATGCCTCCATATCCGTCGATTTAGCAGTTGTTTCTTGCGCCGCGACATGCGTCAAGGTCAGTAATGTCAGCATGACGATTGCTTGTATCCTCATAATTATCCTATTTAAACATTATTCATACAATATCCTTCGCCCCGCATTTTCAGTTTCAGCCGGTACGAATCGTCCCCTCACAGACACACATTCGAGCGCAGTCATCGTCCGTTCCGCCAACCTCGCACAAGGGTCGCGCTTTTGCAATGCCACACAACACCCATCCGCCCCGATCGTCCGACCGACAGAAGCCGGCGCGGCCGACGCCGGCATCATGCGGCGATAACGCAATACCTTCCGCTATTTTCTTCTATGCAAAGATAAGGGCGCATTCCGTCCGGACGGTAGACCGATTCCGGATAATACTACCCTTTTTACAGATTCTTTAGCAGCCTGCCGCTGCTGCTCGGCATCGTACCGGTCTCCGACGACGGAAATGACAGCGACGGCATCTTCCGGCGCTTTCCATGCCTCCGGACGCAAGAGAAAATTGTGGCGCGAACAGGGCGACCGATTTCTATTAGTACGGAAGTAATCTTCACCACCGTCCGTATTTTCTGCTATCTTTTTGCGAATGGCAGCACAAAGAAATGCCGTGAATTTTCGTCCGTCAATTATATTGCCGACGAGATTATCAAACGAAGAATCTCAGACTGATACTCTCGCAATTGAACAGTCTATCAATGCCCATAGATTCGGAAACCATACCGAGAGTGCCGCTTCCGACGCAGAAAATCCGGGGAGGACACCCAACCGGGATAAATTTCCTCGCTCGTTGACCAAATTACCTGCAAATCCGTTTGCAGGTATCGAGATATTTTTGAATATTGCATACAGGTCGTGCATACGGAGAACGCCAACGGGCCATATCTGTTTTCAAAATATGAAGAAATCTTTCTTTATTATTTAGGGGTCTTTACGATTCCGATCTACTGTCAACTCCCGGCCGGTTTTGCGATAGTAAAAATAAATAAAAGCATCAAGGACTTCAAGCTAGACTCTATAAATCTGTCCAGCCCGCTTAATAACTATTTATCAAGGACTTGGATTCGCATTAACGGCAAACCAAAATACTGGTCAGCCATTTCAACCTTTCAATTTAACCTTTCACAAAACCGTCCAGACGAGGACATTAGCGATCATACCAAACAATATATCTTAAACGAACAGATCAAAGGCATTATAACTTATTGTGATTCCGCAGCATCGGTTATCTCATACAATGAATCGGATAATTTGTTTTTTATCAATTACTGCTGGATTGAAGATGGGAAATGGGTAAATGGCGGTCAAAATCTGGCATCTACCGAAGATGAGGTTTTGGATATAGTTATAAAAAACTTACCCATCCAATATGCCAATATTCCCCGTATAGCTCTGATTAAACAAAAGCCATCCAATGTCAAGCCATTCTATGACTTTATATCTACAATCAGGCAGTCGCCCGAAGAGTTTCTTCTCCGCCAACTCGAATCTCACAAACTCGTGATAAATGGTGAGTATCACAGAAGAAAGGTTTCATGGGATATGCTCAAGCGGCTTATTGCAATGCCTGATTTTGCACATAAAGTGGGAACAGTATTTTTGGAACTTCCTTCGTGGTGTCAGTCCAAAATGGATGAATTTATGGCATCTGAAACGCTTAAGCAAGAAATAATTCTGGAAATATTCAGAGAAGAACAGCCTCTCGGATGGTGGGATAAAGGAGAATTTGAATTTATCTGTGATTTACGGCGTATCAATATGAATCTGCCGGCGACTAAAAAGATTAAAGTCATATTGGCCGATTATCAGTTGCCGTACTCTAAATTAACAAAGTCTGAAGAATGGAAAGAACAGGAAGACAGAAACGCACATATGGCTCATATCATATCCATGACGATCCTTTCATCGGATGATCATCGTGGCAATTTATTCCTTGTCGGTTGTGGACATGCATACAAATCCGAACAAAAGGGAATCGGTTCTTCTGCTCATAACAAAACCGCTTTCGAATCCGCAGGAGCACAACTTGCGAAAATACTGGGAGATAAGAATGTTTTCTGTGTTTTCCAACATGTTCTTTCCAGTGATAACAATGGCAATAACAAATCTTTGCTTCGAGGAGGTATTTTTGACAAAGCCTTCGAACTAAATGGAAACCGTCCGATTGGATTCGAACTGGAAAATTCTCCTTTCGGTGATGAACCCTTTGACGGGATCCATGAAATCAAATACAATATAATGACCGGCAGTTATGCAGACAATTTTGACGGCTATTTATTTTTGCATCCACTGGACAATGAACCGCAAGCCGCTCCATTGACCGAGGTATTCACCGATGAATTCGTTGATGAAATAAAGAGAAGAGCCAAATTGATGGGTAACGAAAATAACAGAAATTTCTGGTTTGGCCGTAAAGCCACAGAACTTACTAAACAATACATCGTTGAAATTCTATTAAAAGATAATTGAAATACTCTTATTTCTAATAGCATAGCATAGCCCGCAAGCCGTCGGGGGATGCATGTCCCGAACAAAAAGATCTCGGACACAGGCAAACTTACAGTCTGCGCAGCTCGACCTCGCGGCGATCGACGTAGTTGGGGAACCGGAAAGCCGGCATGCCCATCGCCATGCCGGCATGGATCTTCCCGTCGATTCCGAGCAGCTTCTCGAGACCGTGTCCGGCCTGCCCGGCAGCCGAGCAGACGAAGCCCGTGTAGAACTGGCTGACCCCTAAGCTCTCGGCCATGAGCGAAGCGTTCTGATAGGCCAGATTCGAATCCTGACAGCCGAAGCGCGAGCCGTCGGGCGTGTGGATCAGCAGCACCGCCGTAGCACCGCGCAGAATCAGATCGCGCCCCTCGCCGTACTCACCGATCAGCCGGTGAAAGTTAGGCAGGTACCTGTAAGCTCCGCCGACAAAAACTTTCAACAAAGGCTTCAGCAGCGGATTCTCGAGCTTGCGGACCACCGAAGCGAAAGTCTCGACCGTAAAGGCGGTGATGCGCCTCAGCGTATCCGGATCGGTGACCAGCGTAAACGCCACCTGTTGCAGATTGCTGGCCGTCGGCGCGCGGTGGGCCGCCTCGACGATCATCCCGAGCGCCCGCTCGGGAACGGGAGACGATGTGAACGCGCGGTTCGAGCGCCGGGAGCGGCACAGCGCCAGCATCTGCTCGGGCGAGGGAAGCCCGCCGCGATCCACGGGATGCACTTTTTCCTCGGGAAAGTCGCCGTGCCCGACCGAGCCGGTCGGACAAGCCGCGACGCAATGTCCGCAGACGATGCAGGTGTTCGGGTGCTGCACGCCGACCGGCCGCTTCGGGGCGGCTTGCGTGAAAATGACCGACGGACACACCCGCACGCATCGGCCGCACCGGATACAGGTCGCGTCGTCTATGCTCAAAGATACTTCCATAACGATATTATATCAATCTCAATCCTCGCGAATCAACCGCATGCCGCCGAAATCCGGAACCACGAAGCGCAACCCGTTTCCGACCCGCTCCTCCGAGGTCGAACCGGAAGCCGCTATAAACGGAGGACCGAAACCCGCTGTCGGCTCATAGGATTCCGCGCGAAGACGCTTTCCCCGCACCGACGCAACATCCGGCAGACATCCGACGGGAAACGGCATACCGCGTGCCGATCCGCCCCTGAAGACTAACTCTCGGCGTCTTTCTTTCTCTCCTCCCTGCGGGGTCCCCGGCCATGACGGCGCCCTCGGGAACGTCCGGCGGAACCGCCGCCTTGGTCCGGGCGCGACTCGAGTGCGGGACGGGAGTCTCCGCCACGGTCCCGGCCCCGGTTGCGGCCTCCCCGGCCCGAGGCGTTCCGACCGCCGCGTCCCCCGCGACGTTCTCCGGCACCGGGGTCGTAGGCGGGACCCGCCCCCAGCTGCTCCGGCAGCGCGGCCTTGGGAATTTCCCGCTCGATGAAGGTCTCGATTCGGTGGAACTTGCCCTGCTCCTTCTCGTTGACAAACGTAATGGCCGTGCCGGTCGCCGCGGCCCGGGCCGTCCGGCCGATGCGGTGAATGTAGTCCTCGGGGTCGTGCGGAACGTCGAAATTAATTACCGTGCCGATGTCCTCGATGTCGATCCCGCGCGCCACGATGTCCGTAGCCACCAGCACGTCGATCTTGCCGTTTTTGAAGTCGAGCATGACCTCTTCGCGCTGCTCCTGCTTCAGGTCGGAGTGCATCGGTGCGACGTTCAGCTTCATGCGCTTGAGCGAAAAAGCGAGCTCCTTGACCTTCTGCTTCGAGGAGGAGAAAATGATCGTCTTCGTTCCCGTAGGCTTCGAGAACAACTCGCGGACGATACCCATCTTTTGGTTCTCGTAGCAGACGTAGGCCGACTGCTCGATCGCCTCGTTGGGCTTCGACACGGCGATATTGACCTCGGCCGGATCGTGCATGATCTCCTTGGCCAGCTTGCGTATCTTGGGCGGCAGAGTGGCCGAGAACATGATCGTCTGACGCTCGGAAGGCAGCTGGGACACGATCCGCATGATGTCGTCGAAAAAGCCCATGTCGAGCATCCGGTCGGCCTCGTCGAGCACGAAGTACTCGACATGGGAAAGGTCGATCCCGCTGTTCTGGATATGCGCGATCAGCCGGCCCGGCGTGGCGATCACGATATCGGTTCCCATCAGCATGCCCTGCTTCTGCTCGCTCCACCCGAACCCGTCGCCGCCGCCGTACACGACCGTAGTCGAAAGCGGCAGGAAGTAGGAAAATCCCTGAAACTGGACGTCGATCTGCTGCGCGAGCTCGCGCGTGGGCACGACGATCAGCGACTTGACCACGTTGTCGGGATTGCCCTCCCGCAACAGCCGCTCGAGCAGCGGGAGCGTATAAGCCGCCGTCTTGCCCGTTCCCGTCTGGGCGCAGCCGATCAGGTCGCGCCCCTCCATAATCACCGGTATGGTCTGTTCCTGCACGGGAGTCATCTGGTCGAAATTCATCGGCCGGATTCCTTCCAGAATATCTTCATGAAGCCCCAATTCTTCGAATTTCATAATCTTGCTTGTTGATTTCCGGGCGTAAAGATACGGAAAGTATCGGATTGTTTCCAATGCCTCGGGCAATCGATACCTCGAAAACAACGCGCGAAACGGCCATGTCGCCGAATGTGCGCTCACGAGCGAGACGTGTCGCCGCCGGTGCGAATCCGGCCGCCCCGACGCTAAAAAATCAGCCACTCACATAAAAGTAGGTGGCCGATTCGTTTTTGGCGGAACACAATAAGGCGCAATAAAACCGCAACCGCATGATATTCCCAATGCATGTTCTCTCAAACAAAGTAACGGGTTGATCTAAATAACCGCTAGAACTCATGTATAACCAATAAGACAATAAGCAATATAATACCTAATAGGAAAGGTCCTATAACAATAATGAATCCTGCCTGTTTCCAATTTTTCTGAACAAATTCAAAATGCTGTACGCTTTTCCACTTTTTATATTTCCATGCCCACCGGTTACCGAAGATACCGAAAATAACAGACAGTGTAAGCACACAAATAACCCTCACAAGGATAAACCATTTTAGAATAAGCGAAGGGCCCCCAATGACGGATACCATAATTCCACCGAATATCCACAGCATCCCCCACAGTATCATCCACGGCATCCCATTGAAAACAGCCCATAACCATGAAAAGCAAAACGCTCCCCAGTTGAATTTTAACAACTTCAACGGGCGTTCCGGCATTACCTCATTAGAATAACTATTCTCATTCCGATTATCCGGGGATATATTCACATTCGGATATGCTTTACCGCAAGAGGGACAATATCGGGCATCCTGTTCATATGTTTCCTGCCCGCAATACGGACAGTATTTATAATCGACTCCCATAATTTTAACAATATTAAAAATCAAAAAAATCGTAATCGCAGTACCTCTTCAGGGGGAACGGATATAATGGCATCCTCTCCGTCAAAAATCACGTTAAACCCGATGTATATCTCATCCCTATTGATCCGAATAAGTGCGATCCCATCATATTCATTACTCGAACGATCTTTTTTTACGACACTGGTCTCTAAAACCTCTATTCCGGCAGCAGGAAACTCTTCATTGAGAATTTCTTGCAATGTTGGTTTTGCCATTTCGTTAATCTGATCTTTATCCGAACGAAAAATATCAATAGTATACCCCGCCTCCGTATCGCTGTTTATTACGTTTTCGATCGATTCTATCGCATACCCCAATAATAAAATACCCACGAAAGCAACAATCACCCACAACACACCGTAAAATACCGATTTAGAACGATTCGACCGACTTTTCCGATCTGAATGCGGTTCATACGGTCGATTAGGTCGAACGGTCGGTAAATCAGTGCGAATCGTATCCGCAGCTACCAAATGCCCGCAATGGGGGCACTTATGTACCCGCCACCCGAGCTCTTTGCCGCAATATGTACAGTAACTAATCCGTGATTGCACAACTCGGAAGATTATAATCGCAAAGGACTATGGCATAAACAAACATAACCCATATCTCCTTTAAAATTTCGCAAATCGTCATCTAAATCCATAAGAATATCAAAACGATATTTCAGTTCGTTATCGACATAGAAAGTTGACATTACCACTATAGCCATATGGTATTTTTCCTCAAATTCCTCCCTTATTACGCATAGCATTTCGCATTTAGAATCTGTTTCCGCCAATACTTTTTGCAAAAAAAATTGTTTTTGCAAATGACCTCTGGCAATAAGGCTTAGAATTGTATTACCTTGTGATGAATCATAATATAATCCATCTATTCCCGTTAGCGTATCCGGTCGTATTACGTTTCCGGTTCCTATGTATTGTAATTCTATTTTATACGCAGGAAAAAAGAGTGTTGAATTTGAATCCGCGTCAAAAGAATTTTGTCCCCAAAGCGGTTCGGATGCGGACAAAACGGTTACAATCAAAAGCAAAACAACGTTTCGCCAACGATTTGCAATTGATTTATATGGTAAACTTTTCATATCCCTGTATCAATTTACTGTTAGGAGTATTGCATTTTTCACCTTTGCTTTCCAAGCCGAAATGCCGTTTGATTGCTTGTGCGATATGGGCGTTTACCGTATCAAGCTCTTTTCCTTCAACGGTGTGAAGGTATTGTCCCAGCAATTCGCGGTCGTTTTCGATAAACAGAAAGACCTGATCTGTCAGTCGTTCCGTAAATTCGTTCAGTACGCTCTGAGTGAATTGAGAAATGTCTGAAGCCATAACTATCCATGTGTTAGTTCGCCAAGTCCCATGGCAGTCAAAATGAAATGTAAGCACATAAAAAACGTGGGACTAAACCCTTATTTGCTTTCTGAGGTCTTCGACTACCTTGTACAACAAACAGAGTAAAGCCCACGTCGGGACGTGAGCGTTTACGCTTTACTCTTGTTGTACTTTGTGAAATTGTCGAAGTTTCAGAAAGCAAGAATAAAAGCTAACGCTTTTTATGTATGGTCAGTAAACAGCTCGTTTTATCTCATAGGCCAAAAATTGTATTTTTTACAAAAATAGAAAGTTTTCATAAAAAACGACTGTTTATGACGTTATGAAAACACCCCCAAAGGGAAATTTCCAGAAATCTATCCGGGTTTTCGGCGCGACTCGGCTGCGCGGGCGACCGAACCGTACCGCCTCCGTAGTGCGTTGAACGTTTCCCGGGAAACCTCGTAACGCCTGCATACGTCGGCGATCGACTTGCGGCAGCGCAGCATCCGTACGATCTCCCGACGGTTATCGATCAGTATCCGCAATTTCGTGTAGCTCCCTTTGCGACGGCCGAGTTTCACGCCCTCGGCCCGACACAGGGCCAGCGCCTCTTTCGTTCGCATCGAGATCAGGTTCCGTTCGATCTCGGCCGCCAGCCCGAAGGCGAAGCAGAGCACCTTGCTATTGATGCTGTCGTCGAAGGCATAGCCCTCCTTGATACTGTAAAGGACGATCCTGTGCTCGAGGCAGCGCCCCATGATCGCCATGATGTCGGTCAGCGTGCGACTCAGCCGCGACAGCTCCGTCACGATCAACGTATCGCCCGACCGCATTTTCCCGAGCAACGGGCCCAGCTTTCTCTCCTTCTCGTTCTTGCGGCCGCTGACCACCTCGGTCACCCAACGGTCGACCACGATGCCTCCGGCGGCGGCGAACCGCCTGATTTCGTCCTGCTGGTTCGCCAGATTCTGCTTCCCAGTGCTCACTCTCAAATAGGCAACTACCATGGAATCCGATATGATCATTCCGGCTCCGTACACAGGCGCCGAACCGATTACAGCAAACTTCGGGCAAAATAAATCCGGCATGGTTTCCCGATCGGTCGTCCGGGAAATCCGCCGCACGGCGGACCTGAATCCGCCCGGTTTTCACCGTCTCCCGAAAAAATCGGGAATCAGGCCGGTTCGGAAGAACCTTCCTCGGCAGCGCGACAGGCAGTCTCCGAGCGGCCCGGCGAATCGTTTTTTTTTGCTACCTTTGGGACCTGCAAACTATCATTCCGCATGGCTAAACTGACTTTTCTGGGAACCGGGACGTCGCAGGGGGTACCGGTCATCTCCTGCCATTGCAGGGTCTGCCTGTCGCCGGACGAGCGGGACAAGCGGCTGCGAACGTCGGCCCTGATCGAGACGGGCCGCGAAACGATCCTGATCGACGCGGGCCCGGATTTCCGGCAACAAATGCTGCGGGCGGGCGTGGAAAGACTCGACGGAATTCTGCTGACCCACGAGCATAAGGACCATATCAGCGGACTGGACGACGTGCGGGCATTCAACTACACTTCCGGCGCTCCGGTGAAGCTCTATGCCGAGGAACGGGTCCAGAAGCGGGTAAGGCAGGACTTCGACTATGCGTTCTCGGAGCATCCCTACCCCGGCGTTCCGGAAATCGACCTGCATACGATTCGCCCCGACGAGCCTTTCTCCATCGGACAGACGAGGATCGTCCCGATCCGGGGCATCCACTACAAGCTGCCGGTCCTCGGCTTCCGGATAGGACCGCTGGCCTACCTGACCGACATGAACCAGATCGACGAGCGGGAAATCGACAAAATACGGGGCGTAGACACGCTGGTCATCAACGCCTTGCGCAAGGAACCTCACCTGTCGCACTTCACGCTCGACGAAGCGCTGCGGATCAGCCGCGCCGTCTCTTCTAACGTCACCTACCTGACGCACGTATCGCACCAGATGGGACGCCACGCGGAGGAACAGGCCGCGCTGCCGGAGGGCGTCTATTTCGCATACGACGGCCTGACCGTCGAAATTCCCGAATAACGTGGAAAAGCTGCTGCTCGTCACGCCTCCGTTCGTTCAGGTCAACTGTCCCTACCCGGCCACCGCTTACCTGAGCGGCTACCTCCGGCACAGGGGATTCGACGTCGCTCAGGCCGACCTGTCGGTCGAACTGATCGGAGCCGTGTTCTCGCGGGACTTTCTCGAGCGGGTTTTCGAGCTGCGGATTCCGGACGAAGACGAGAATCTGGAGCGCATCCATGCCATGCGGACGCGCTATACGGCCACGATCGACGCCGTCGTCGATTTTCTGCGCGGACGGGACCCGGGCCTCGCCCAGCTGATCTGCACGGGCGAGTTTCTGCCGCAGGCGGGAAGGTTCGAGACGATCGGGGAGCTGAGCGACCTGTTCGGCACCCTCGGCACGGCGGAATGCGCCAAATTCCTCTGCACGCTCTATCTGCAGGATCTGAGCGATCTGATCCGCGCGACGGTGACCGAGCACTTCGAGATCGTCCGCTACGGCGAGCGCCTGGCCATGGCGATCGGGTCGTTCGCCGAGATCGAGACCGTACTGGCCGAGCCGAGGAACCCGATCGAAGAAAGAATGTGCGAGCTGCTCGAACGGAAAATCACGGCCGAGCGGCCGACGGTCGTCGGCTTCACGATCCCCTTCCCGGGATGCCTGCTCGCCGCGCTGCGGTGCGCTCAATACCTCAAGGAGCGCCATCCCGACATCCGGATCGCCGCGGGAGGCGGATATCCGTCGACCGAGCTTCGGACGATGAGCGACCGGGGCATCTTCCGCTACATCGACTACCTGATACTCGACGATGGGGAGCTGCCGCTGGAGCGGATTCTTTTGGACGGAGAGCTCGTGCGGACCTACACGCGCGACGGCTATCACGAAGGCGAGGGGAACGTGACCCACAGGGAAAGAGGCTGTCCGGACTTCACGGGGCTGCTTTTCGACCGGTATCTCTCGCTGCTCGAGACGACCAATCCGATGCACCGGCTGTGGACCGACGGACGCTGGAACAAGATGACGATCGCGCACGGCTGCTACTGGGCCAAGTGCGCCTTCTGCGATACGTCGCTCGACTATATCCGGCGGTACGAGAGCGTTCCGGCCGCCACGTTCGTAGACTGGATGGAAGAGGTGATCCGCCAAACGGGCAGCCGCAGTTTCCACTTCACCGACGAGGCGGCCCCGCCCAAGCTGCTCAAGGAAATATCGCTCGAGATACTCCGCCGCGGACTGTGCGTCAGCTGGTGGACGAACGTCCGCTTCGAGAGCCGTTACACGGGCGACCTGTGCCTGCTGATGGCCGCGGCCGGATGTATCGCCGTGTCGGGCGGGCTGGAAGTGGCCTCGGACCGGCTGCTGAAGAAAATGAACAAGGGCGTCGATATAGCGCAAGCCGCGCTCGCCATGCGTAACTTCAGCTATGCGGGCATCATGGTCCATGCCTACCTGATGTACGGCTTTCCTACCCAAACGTTGCAAGAAAGCGTCGACTCGCTCGAGGCGGTGCGCCAGATGTTCCGGGCCGGACTGATCGATTCGGCCTTTTGGCACCGGTACGCGATGACGGTTCACAGCCCGAGCGGAACCGACCCGGAAGCGTTCGGCGTCCGTCGCCGGAATGCCCATGTGCACGCGTTCGCCAACAACGAAGTGGCATTCGTCGAGAACCGGGGATACGATATCCGTCTGGTCGGGGAAGGACTCGACGAGGCGCTCAGACACTACATGGCCGGCGACGGGCTCGACCGTCCGGTTCACAAGTGGTTCGCCGGGAAAACGCCACGCACGACAGTGGACGCCTCGCTCATAGCCGATCAGATGATCCGGCCCGACGCATCGCGTCTGTTCGACGAAAACGCAAGGGTCGTGTGGATCGGTCCTCCTCCCGTTCGGCAAGAGGACGGCCTCGTGCTGCACGGCGCCTCGTCTGCAAGGAAACTGAAATTCAAGCCGCATGAGACCGAATTTCTGCTGTGCCTGATGCAAACCGCCTCCGATCTGTCGCGCAAGTTCACGTTCGGCGAGGCAGCCGAGCTGTTCCGGCATTACAGCGAGGAGTCTTTCGTGGCTTTCTACCTGTCGAAAAAATGGGACCTGATGCGGCCGCTCGGCCTGCTGCAGATATGAATTTCCGGAAAGCCCTGTGGGACGGGCCGCCCCCCGAAATAAGCCGCTGCAAAGGCGCTTGCACGGCAAACAGAGTCACGGTCGCTGCGCACCGAGGATTTCGCATCGGAACACTCGGCGGCCCGGAAACAAACGAGGAGAACGGCCCCGCCCGGCCGGCTCCGACGCGAAAGCGCAAGGAAGAACGAATAACCGCTGCGCCCGAAACGCAGTCAAAAGATACGAAAGCATGAACTTCAAGGACAAAACAATCGTCATTACCGGAGCATCGTCCGGAATCGGTTACGCGCTGGCGTACGAGTTCGCTTCGCGAGGGGCCCGGATCGTCATGGGCGCCCGGTCGGAAGACAAGCTCCGCTCCATCGCCGAAGATCTGGCTGCCCGAGGGACGCAAGCCGTCTACGAACCGACGGACGTCACGCGCGAAGAGGATTGCCGCCGGCTGGTAGAAAAGGCGGTCTCGAGCTTCGGCCGAATCGACGTGCTGATCTGCAACGCGGGCATCTCGATGCGCGCGCTGTTCGACGAGGTCGATCTCGGCGTGCTCAAAAGACTGATGGATGTCAACTTCTGGGGAACGGTCTACTGCACGAAATACGCGTTGCCGTATATTCAGGCCTCGCGCGGATCGATCGTCGGCGTGTCGTCGGTAGCCGGATTTCACGGCCTGCCCGGCCGCACGGGCTATTCGGCCTCGAAATACGCGATGACCGGATTTTTGGAGACGGTCCGCATCGAGAACCTGAAAAAGGGAGTGCACGTAATGATCGCGGCTCCGGGTTTCACGGCGTCGAACGTACGTTTCTCAGCCCTGACCGCCGACGGATCGGCTCAGGGCGAGTCGCCACGCAAGGAGGAGAAGATGATGAGCGCCGCCGAAGTGGCCCGCCGCATCGCGCGCGGGGTCGTCCGGCGCAAGCGTACGCTCGCCATGGACTTCAACGGGCGCGCCACCGTGCTGATCAAAAAGTTCGCGCCGGGATTGCTTGACCGGCTGTACTACAGCCACATGGCCAAAGAGCCCGATTCGCCCCTGAAATAACCGTTCCGCAACCATCACGAGCAGGAGCGGGCACGGCGGATTTGCAGCAACGTCCTTCAGTCGCCGTGCGCGCTCTTGCATGGAATCCAAGCATCAATCGGCCCGGGGAAAGTTATGTATCCGTAGCAAAAGGCGAACGGTCTCTTTTTGTAGTTATAACCGAACAGATACAGACACACGACACACATCAAGAAAAACGAAATGGTTTTGGGGCCGATTCAGGAATGAATACCGCTGAAGCCATTCCCGATACAATCCAGTGCCTCCGTCAACAATCAAGAGATTCTTACCACCAACAAAAAGCGAAGAGATATAAACAGACTTGTCGACAGACCGAAGACTATTTATCAACACGATTCGGCCCGGTTATCCACATTTCAGCGGGACGGCTCCGGAATACACACAAGAAGATCAGGGAAATCGGAAAGGGGCACACCAAGACTCGGCTCTGTCTCTCTTCGGACTCTGCGGACGAAAGGTCCGGTCGCCGCACATTTTCGGAAACGATCCGGTCCCTCCATTCGGCGGACGAAACGCCCGATCGTCGCATATTTCCGGGAACAGATTGCCTGCCGATGAAAATGCAGCAAAGGCTTACTTGCCGAGCAAGGGCTTGAGAAATTGTCCCGTATAGCTTTCCTCGACGCGAGCGACCTGCTCGGGAGTCCCGGCCGCCACCAGACGGCCTCCGTCGCGCCCACCCTCGGGACCGATGTCGATCAGGTAGTCCGCCACCTTGATCACGTCCAGATTGTGCTCGATCACGATCACCGTATTGCCCTTGTCGACCAGTTTTCCGAGCACGTCGAGCAGCACGCGGACATCCTCGAAATGCAGGCCGGTCGTCGGCTCGTCGAGTATATAGAGCGTCCGGCCCGTATCGCGTTTGGCCAGTTCGGTCGACAGCTTGATCCGCTGGCTCTCGCCGCCCGACAACGTCGTACAGGGCTGTCCGAGCGTCAGATAGCCGAGCCCCACGTCCTGAATCGACTTGAGTTTCATGTGAATCGACGGAATCGCCTCGAAAAACTCGACCGCCTGATTGACCGTCATGTTCAGCACGTCGTCGATGTTCTTGCCCTTATATTTGACCTCCAGCGTCTCGCGGTTGTACCGGTGCCCGTTGCAGACGTTGCACTTGACATAAACGTCGGGCAGGAAATTCATTTCGATCGTCTGCACGCCGGCTCCTTTGCACGCTTCGCAGCGCCCCCCCTTCACGTTGAACGAGAAGCGGCCCGCCTTGAACCCGCGAATCTGCGCGTCGGGCGTCGACTCGAACAGTTTGCGGATGTCGCCGAACACGTTGGAATAAGTGGCCGGATTGCTGCGCGGCGTCCGGCCGATCGGCGACTGATCGACGACGATCAGCTTGTCGATATGCTCGATGCCTTCGATGCGGTCGTATTCGAGCGGCCGCTCGTAGGAGCGGTACAGTTCGCAGCTCAGCGCCCGGCGCAGCGTCGCGTCGACCAGCGACGACTTGCCGCTGCCGCTGACGCCCGTCACGCAGATCATCCGCCCCAGCGGGAACTCGACGTCGATGTTCTTCAGGTTGTTACCCCTCGCGCCGCGAACGAACAGACTCTGCCCGCTGCCCTCACGGCGCACGGCCGGGACTTCGATCCGACGGCGGCCGCACAAAAAGTCGGCCGTCATGCCGCCCGAAGCCATCACTTTCGACAAAGGTCCCTCGGCTACGATCTCTCCGCCGCGAACGCCGGCGCGCGGGCCGACATCGACGATCCAGTCGGCCTGACGCATCATATCCTCGTCGTGCTCGACGACGATCACCGAATTGCCCGCGTCGCGCAAAGCCTTCAGGCTGGCGATCAGCTTGACGTTGTCGCGCTGGTGAAGCCCGATGCTCGGCTCGTCGAGAATGTAGAGCACGTTGACGAGCTTCGATCCGATCTGCGTAGCGAGCCGGATACGCTGGCTCTCGCCGCCCGACAGCGAGCGCGAGCTGCGGCTGAGCGACAGATAGCCGAGCCCTACGTCGAGCAGGAAGCGCAGCCTCTCGCGAATTTCCTTGAGCAGCTCCCGGGCGATCTGCCGCTGCTTCGGGGAGAGACGGTCCTCGAGACCCTCCATCCAACGGGCCAGCTCCTCGATGCTCATGGCCGACAGCTCGGCGATGTTCTTGCCGTCGATGCGGAATTGCAGGGCCTCTTTTTTCAGACGCGATCCGCCGCACACGCTGCACACCTTGCGGACGACGAACTGCTCTTTCCACTTGTCGCCCCGGGCGGAGGAGGAGTCCTCCCGCTGTTTCTCGATGTAGTCGGCCAACCCTTCCCACGACACCATGTAATTGCCCGTGCCGCCCAGCTCGCGGGCGTCGATGCGCAGCGGTTCGCTCGCACCGTACAACACGGCGCCGAGAGCTTCCTCGTCGAGCGACTCGATCGGGTCGTCGATCGAAAAGCCGTACCTGCGCCCCAAAGCCTCCATTTCGGCGAACAGCAGATTGTTGCGATAGCGGCCGAGCGGCTCGATGCCTCCCTCGCGGATCGAGCGCCCGCCGTCGGGCACGATCCGCTTCAGGTCGAAAACGGCTTCCTCGCCCAGCCCGTTGCAATGCGGGCAGGCACCCTGAGGCGAATTGAACGAGAAAGTATGCGGAGCCGGCTCGTTGAACGCGATGCCGCTCGTCGGACACATCAGGTGACGGCTGTAAAAACGCACGTTGTTCGTATCGTAGTCGTAGACCATCATCGTTCCCTTGCCCTGCCGCATGGTCTCCTGCAGGCTCTTGAGCATCCGCGCCCGGACATCGGGCTTCACGACCAGGCGGTCGACGACCAGCTCGATATGGTGAATCTTATAGCGGTCGAGCCGCTGGCCGGCATGAATTTCCTGAATCTCGCCGTCCACGCGGGCATACAGATAACCTTTCTTGGCCAAACTCTCGAACAGCTCCCGATAGTGCCCCTTGCGGCCGCGCACCAGCGGAGCCAGAAGCGCGATCTTTTTTCCGGGAAAGTCGCGAAGGATCAGATCGACGATCTGTTCGTCGGTATGATGCACCATCACCTCGCCCGTAACGGGCGAATAGGCTTCCGAAGCACGGGCGAAAAGCAGGCGCAGAAAGTCGTTGATCTCCGTAACGGTACCTACCGTCGAACGGGGATTCTTGTTCGTCGTTTTCTGCTCGATCGAGATGACCGGACTGAGCCCCGTGATCTTGTCGACGTCGGGACGCTCCATCGTGCCGACGAACTGGCGAGCGTAGGTGGAAAGCGTCTCCATATAGCGTCGCTGCCCCTCGGCATAGATCGTGTCGAAAGCGAGCGACGACTTGCCGGAACCCGACAGACCGGTGATGACGGTCAGTTTATCGCGCGGAATCTCGACGTCGACGTTCTTGAGGTTGTGCACTCTCGCCCCGTATACTCTTATCGTCTTATCTTCGGACATAAGTCAAATTTCAAACCTTTCCCCGGACTACCGTGCGCGACGGAAATCCCGGTTCGGAACCTTGATAACGAACGAACGGCCGGCTTTATTATCGTAGTCGTAGTCTCTGATCCAATGGTTCAGCTCGCGGAGCATCTTGTAGTTCGTCCCGTGACTGCGCGCGACGGCGGCCCAATCGATCGGCCGGCCTTCGACCGTCGCCTCGTGGTAGTCCGTCAGCGGCTTGTAATAATCGTCGGGGTCGATACGGAACCCGTAGGCGGCCGGATCGGGCGCGATGAGCTTGAAAGCGAGCACGCGAAAGACATAGCGCAGCGTCTCGGCGGGCAGAAACAGATCGTAATAGGAATCGACGCCCTGCTTCGCAAGCCGTCGCGACACGCCCGCTATGCCGACGTTGTACGAAGCGGCGGCCAACGTCCAACTGCCCAGCCGCTCGTAAGCGTCGGCCAAATAGCGGCAAGCCGCCTCGGTCGCCTTCGTCACATCGTAGCGCTCGTCGACGTCCCCGCCTACGAGCAACCCGACCGACTTCGCATAGACCGGCATCAACTGCCACAGGCCGGCTGCGCCGGCTCCCGAGCGGACGTTAGGGTCGAGCCCGCTCTCGGCCATGCAGAGATACTTGAAGTCGTCCGGAATCCCGTATTTTTTCATGATCGGCTCGATGACCGGAAAATAGCGCGTCGTGGCGAGCAGCGTCAGCGTCGTGCGCGAGTGGAGGTACATGCAGCTCATCAGCTCGCGCAACAGGCTCTCGCGCGTATCGTAGTTGTCCAAAGGCACCGCCTCGCCGGCAAACTCCAGACTCTGCGGCAACGCGGGCACGACGACAGGGGCCAACGTAACGGACGAAGGAGCCGGAGCGCCGGAAGGCTGCGCGCAGGCCGAAACGGAGGCCAGTACGAGCAGCGAGCAAAACAGGTATTTCATATTCATGCGTTACTTTAAGATCAAGCGTACAAAGATACGAAAATTATTCCCTTTTTCGGAGTCGCTCCGATCCTTAGCCGGACGGACGGCCCCGTTCGTCCGGCGGACCGCCAGTCCATCAAACGAGACGGAGCCGGTTCCGCATAAAGCGCCGCATCCTTGTCGTGCCGAACCCCGCGACCGCCGGCTCGGGACAACCGTTTATCACGAACCGCTCCGGCAAGCCGTCGGGCACTTTTCCCGAGAGAATATTCGGCCGGAAGAGGAATAATCGGCCGAAATAACGTAGCTTTGCAAAAAATCGCGCTTATGCTGACCGCAGGACACTACCATACGCTGACCGTCCGCCGAATTTCGGACCACGGGCTTTATCTGGGCAACGAGGAGGGGGACGAGGTGCTTCTCCCGAACCGCTTCGTCTCGCTCTCCGACCGGATCGGAGACCGCAAGGAAGTGTTCGTCTACCACGACTCGGAGGACCGGCTCGTCGCCACGACCGAGCGGCCGCTGGCGACGGTCGGACAGGCCGCCTTTCTGGAAGCGGTCGACAAGACCGTGCACGGGGCCTTTCTCGACTGGGGGATTCCGGCCAAGCACCTGTTCCTGCCGAACCGCAACCAGCAGGGACGCATCGAGATCGGCAAGAAATACGTCGTCTACGTCTACTCGGACAACATCACCGGCCGGGCCGTCGCAACGACCTACCTGAAATCGTTCGTCGACAATGCGGAACCGAGCGTCGCTCCCCGCGACGAAACGGACATTCTGGTCGCGCTCGAAAGCCCGATCGGTTTCCGCGTCGTAGTCAACGACCGCCACTGGGGCATGATCTACCGCAATCAGATTTTCCGTCCCGTACACGTAGGCGACCGGATGAAAGCCTATGTCACGCGAATCACCGAAGACAACCGGATCGACCTGAGCCTGCAGAAGCAGGGATACGACGAGGTGAAGGAGTCGGCCGAGCGATTGCTGGAACTGCTGCGCAAAGCCGGAGGCACGCTCCCGCTCGGCGACGACAGCGCCCCCGACGCGATACACAAGCACACCGGCATGAGCAAGAAAACGTTCAAGCGCAGCGCAGGCCGACTGTTCAAGCAGGGAATCGTCATACTCGAAAAGGAACGGATTACGCTGAAATAAGCGGCGAGTCGAGCCGCGCAGAAATAAAAAAGCGCAGTCAACACATGGCCCAATCGCCACAAAAGCGATCAGTCACATCCCGGTACCCGCCGCCCGACACGTCCGCCGTACTTCCCGAACCTCATTAACTTTCTCTGTGCCGACCGTCGAATCTTCGACGCGCTCGGCTCCCTGCACGAGCCCTCCTCCGGCGGCCAGGATTCGGGGGCAAGGTCCGAACCGGATACGCGGCCTGCGACTGCGAGCCGCAACCGGCGGATGCAAAATCCCATGTGCAAACATTATTCGGTACGTTAAAAAACATAATCGCCCTCACAATCCTCATATTCTCAAAAGCCGGCGAAAGAACGGGCCCGTCAGGCCGGAATCCGCAGGAATCCTGCTACGTCAAACCGGCACACGAAAACATGTGCCGCCTTACGGAAACGACCGCACGATTCGGACGCAGCGCGTCCCGGACCGTCGTCCCCTGTCGAGACGACTCGCCGCTCTCCACGCTTTCCTTGAAAAGAAGCCTCGCGCCGCTGCGCGGCAAAACGCAAAATCGACCTCCCGAATACTCGGCGCGCGAAAGCGGAAACGCCACCCGGAATGCGCGCGGCCGGAACAGCTGCCCCATATTCCGGAATGCCGGCCGGTAAACGACCCGGCAACGGGAACGTCCTCCTCCCGAACGAGCGGACCGAACGCGAAAAAGCCTTTCCCGAGACATAGCCGCGTCGCGGGAAAGGCCTCTCGGAGACGGTTTTCTACACCGCTCCTATCGTATGTCCATCTCGTCGAGCAGATAGCCCGCCCCGCCGACCTTGTCGATCAGGAAAAGCACGTAGCGGATGTCGACGGCGATATTACGGCACTTGGACGGGTCGAACTCGATGTCGCTCATCGTGCTTTCCCACGTGCGGTCGAAGTTCAGGCCGACCAGTTCGCCCCGGCCGTTGAGCACCGGGCTGCCCGAGTTGCCGCCCGTCGTATGGTTCGTCGCGAGGAAAGCGACCGGAACCGTCCCGTCGACAGCCCAGCGGCCATAGTCCTTCGAAGCGTACAGATCGCGCAGGCGTTGGGGAATATTGTAGTCGTACACGGTCGGGTCGTCCTTTTCCATGATTCCTTCGAGCGTCGTCTGAGGCGTATAGTACACGCCGTCGAGCGGCTTGTAGCCCTCCATGCGGCCATAGCTGACGCGCAGCGTCAGATTCGCGTCGGGATAGAAAACGGCATCGGGCTCCATTTCCATCAGTCCGCGCATATAGATACGATAGAGCGAAGCGATCGATGCGCTCAGATCGCGGTAACGACCGAATATACGATCCCGGTACACCGCGTCGAAGGCATCGGCCAGCCGAACGGCCGGATCGGCCTCGATCGCAGCCTGCGCGGTCGCCGAATCGCCTGCCGTCATCCGCTCGAATCGCTCGGGTGCAGTAAAAAGGCTGTTCCCGAACAGATCGTCGACGAATTCCCGCACGCCTCCCAGCGAATCGACCGTCCGGACGAAAGCCTCGGGACGGAACTCCTGCGGCACATTCTCCAGATACTGTCCGAGCATCCGCTCGGCGATCCGGCGGTCGATCGAGGGACTGTAATCCTTGTAGAACGCTCTGGCGGCAGCGGCCCGTTTCGACACCGGCATCCGGCGGACAGCCGACGCGAAACGCGAGAGCTCGACGGCCCGGTAAGCCTCGTTATAGTAATCGCGCGCGAAGGCGTAAGGTTCCAGCTCGGCATACAGGGCCTTCATCCAGCCGAGCAGACCGGTGTACTGGGGATGCGAGGCCGCCCATCGGTCGAAGCGGCTCTCCTGCTCGCGCTTCTTGCCGAGCGTGCCCAGACGTTCCAACCCCCGGCTCTCGCCCTGCCACTTTTTCCACGCGTTGGCCACCGAGGCATGCTTCGACGCGTAGCGGATGCGCGTATCGGCATCCTTGGCTTGCTCCTCGCTCATGATGTCGAGACGCATCGTCCGCAGCGCGATCTTGTGCGGGTTGCCTCGATTCAGCAGATAGTCGACCGCATCGGACAAAACGTATTGCTGGGTCTGCCCCGGAAACCCGTATATGAACGTAAAGTCGCCCTCGCGCAGTCCGCGCGTCGAAATCGCGAGCGAGCGACGCGGACGGAAAGGCACGTTATCTTCCGAGTAGTCGGCCGGAGCATTGTCGGGCCCCGCATAGATGCGGAACAGCGAAAAGTCGCCCGTATGGCGCGGCCACATCCAGTTGTCGGTATCGCCGCCGAACTTGCCGATCGACGAAGGCGGAGCTGCCACGAGACGGACGTCGGTGTAGTTGCGGTATACGAACAGGAAATACTGATTGCCGTAAAAGAACGGCTCGACATCGGCCCGGCAGTCGGTCCCCCGAACCGCCGCGTCGGCCACCCGGGCCGCATTGAACCGGATCAGCGAGTCGCGGCGCGCCTCGGGCAGATCGTCCCGCACCCCGTCGAGCACCTGCGCGGTCACGTCCTCCATGCGGACCAGAAACGACACGTACAGGCCGGGGTTGGGCAATTCTTCGCTCCGATTCATGGCCCAAAACCCGTCGGTCAGGTAATCGTGCCGTACGCTGCTGTGCGACTGGATCGCGCCGTAGCCGCAGTGATGGTTCGTCAGCAACAGCCCCTCGCCGGAAACCAGTTCGCCGGTGCATCCGCCGTTGAACAGCACGACGGCATCCTTCAGCGAAGCCTTGTTGACACTGTAAATATCCTCGGCCGAAAGACGGAACCCTTTCGAACGCATGTCTTTGATCCGCGTGCCTATCAGCGCCGGAAGCCACATGCCCCGGTCGGCCCGCAGCGCCGGGGCCAGCATCAGGGCGGCCAGCAGCGCGATAAAAGATTTCTTCATCATAGATTTTTCCAAAAGGTCGATATGCAAATTGCGGCAGATTCTACCCTATCAGTTCGTCCAGCTCGACGTACAGCCGCTGCACGGGCAGCCCCATCACGTTGTAGAACGATCCTTCGATACGCTCGATCCCGACATAGCCGATCCACTCCTGAATGCCGTACGAGCCAGCCTTGTCATAGGGAGCGTACGTGTCGACATAATGGCCGATTTCCTCGTCGGACAGAGACCGGAGAAAAACGTCGGTCGACGAGGAAAACGAAACCGCGCGGTCGGCCGTGCGGATCGTCACGCCGGTGACGACCCGGTGCCTGCGGCCCGAAAGCGCACGCAGCATCGCGACCGCGACACCGCGGTCGGCGGGCTTGCCGAGAATACGATCGTCGACGGCGACGACCGTATCGGCCGTCACCAGAATGTCGAACGAGGCGAGCGGTAACGGATAGGCGTCGGACTTGAGCCGCGCCAGGTAAACGGGAACCTCGCCGGCCGGCATACCCGCCGGATAGGTCTCGCTCACGTCGTAAGGCTCGGCCTGCACGAAAGGCAGTCCGCATCCGACGAGCAACTGCCTGCGCCGGGGAGAGGCGCTGGCGAGAATCAGCCGGTAGGCTTTCAACTTTTCTGCGAGCAACATGGTTTGATCGTTTTTTGCCATTCAAAAATAATCAGTGCGATTCAGTCCGTCGAGCGGCGTGTGCGGCCTCCTCCGGCACCGTTCTCTCCGTTCGCGGAACGGGTTTCGCTCCGAGAGCGATCCGCTGGGAACCGCAAGCGGCCGGGACATAAGCGTCCGCATCCGGTCATTTGATATCGAAGTCGAACATCATCCGCCCCTCGAGCCATGCCTGCAAGCGGTCGCCCGGACGGACCGGACCGACGCCGACAGGCGTGCCGGTGAAAATCAGATCGCCGATCTTCAGCGTGATGAAATGCGAGAGGTAGGATACGATCCTATCGACGCCGAAGATCATCTGCGCCGTATCGCCCCGCTGCCGTAGCTCGCCGTTGAGCCGCATCTCGAAACGTAACCGCTGCACGTCGCCGCCCAACTCGGCGAGCGGTACGAACTGCGGCGACACAGCGGCCGAATAGTCGAACCCCTTGCAGATTTCCCACGGCAGCCCCCGGGCGATGCAGTCGCGCTGCAGGTCCCGCGCCGTAAAGTCGATGCCGAGCCCCACCTCGTCGTAGCAACGTGGCGCGAAACGCTCGTCGATCGCACGCGCCACGCGGCCGATCCGCACGACCAGCTCGGTCTCGTAATGCACCTCGCGGCTGAAAGCGGGCACATAGAACGGATCGTTGTTGCGCAGCAGCGCCGTGTCGGGCTTGCAGAAAAAGACCGGCGCGGACGGAATGTCGCGGCGGCCGTCCAGTTCCTCGATATGTTCCGCATAATTGCGGCCGATGCAGATGATTTTCATTTCATGTCGCTTTTGAGCAGTTCGACCATCCGGCTCCCTACACGGTCCGACACCCCGCTGCGGCCGATCAGGGAGCGCAACTCGGCGTAATCGGTCTTCATCCGCTCGTGCTTGGCCCCTCCGGGCAGAATGGCCTCCAGCTCGGCCGTCGCATTGGCCATCGTCATATGGTGTTGCAGCAGCTCGCGCACGCACTCGCGGCCGAGTACGAGGTTGACGAGCGAGACGTATTTCGTCTTGAGAAACATCTTGCCGATCAGCATCGACGGCCAGTCGCGGCGATAGCATACCATCTCGGGCGTGCCGAGCAGAGCCGTCTCGAGCGTCGCAGTCCCCGACGTGACGACGGCCGCCTCGCTGTGGGCCAGCAACTCGTAAGTCGCGTCGCAGACGTAGCGCACGGGCGAGCCCGCGATCAGCGGCTCGTAGACCGAGCGGTCGAGCCACGGCACGCCCGCCACGACGAACTGATACTGCGGAAACCGCCCCGACAACTCGACCATGAACGGCAGATTGTAGCCGATCTCCGAGCGCCGGCTGCCGGCCAGGCATGCCACGACCGGACGTCCGTCGAGCCCGTGCACGGCCCGGAACTCCTCTTTCGAGCCGAGCGCGGCACGGCGCGCATCGATCGCGTCCATCAGCGGATTGCCCTCATAGATCGCCTCGATACCCCGGCGACGGAAATACTCGACCTCGAACGGAAAGATGACGAACAGCCGGTCGACCCAACGCCGGATTTTTTTCACGCGCGACTCCTTCCATGCCCAGACTTTCGGCGCGATGTAGTAATAGGTCGGTATGCCGCGCTCGCGGCCGAAACGGGCCAGACGAAGGTTGAAACCGGCATAGTCGATCAGCACGAGCACGTCGGGAGCGTAGGCCGCCACGTCGCGCTTGCACTGCTCGATCTGGCCGAAGATCGTCCGCAGATTCTTCAGCACTTCGGTAAATCCCATGAACGACGCTTTCTCGTAGTGCATCGCCAGATTCTCCGCTCCGCCTACGGCGGCCATCTTGTCGCCGCCCCAAAAGCGGAAGCGGGCTCCGGGATCGGCCTTCAGTATGCCCTTCATCAGGTTCGACCCGTGCAGGTCGCCCGAAGCCTCGCCGGCTATCAGATAGTATTTCATAACGACTCGGTTTGCATAAATATTTACCTGCCGACTCCGGCTACTCTTCCGCACGAAAACAGGGATGCCGTATTCCCGGCATACGCTCCGTTTCCGAGACGCGCCGGCCCTTCATTCTATCGTATACCCGTAAGAACCCGGCGAAACGGTTTTCGCCCGGCCCTCTCCATCGTACGGACGCGCTTGCTGTCCGACGGCCGGCTGCTCCCGCACGAGCGGCCGAGACAGCCGCCCGGACGTTTTCAACCCGCCCTTCGAATCTTCCGGCTCACCCTGCGAATCCGCACCGAGCGGTTCGCAGCCTTGGCCAAGTCCCGACCGATTGCCGTCCGGTCTTTTCCCGATGCCCGGGCAAAAATCCGGGGGCAACCCCGACACGGCCCGTTACCTCAACAGATCGGGCCGCAGCCGCTCGGTACGCTCGAACGCCTGCTGCTCCTGCCACTTCTCGATCTCGGCGAAGTTGCCCGACAAGAGCACGTCCGGCACCTTCCAGCCGCGAAAATCGGCCGGACGCGTATAGACCGGCGGCGCCAGCAGGTTATCCTGAAAACAGTCGGTCAGCGCCGAACTCCCGTCGCCGATCGCACCGGGCAGAATGCGCACAACGCTGTCGGCTATAATCGCGGCGGCCAGCTCGCCTCCGGTCAGCACGTAATCGCCGATCGACAGCTCGCTCGTGATCAGATGTTCGCGCACCCGGTAGTCCACTCCCTTGTAGTGACCGCACAGGATGATGATGTTCCCGAGCGTCGAGAGCCGGTTGGCCTCGTGCTGGTCGTAGCGCCGGCCATCGGGCGAAGTATAGATGATCTCGTCGTAGCTGCGCTGCCGCTGCAACTCCTCGATGCACAGAAAAATAGGCTCGGCCTTCATCACCATGCCCGCCTCGCCTCCAAACGGGTAGTCATCGACCTGACGGTGTTTGTCGAACGCGTAATCGCGCAGGTTGTGCACGCAGATTTCGACGAGCCCCTTCTGCTGGGCGCGCTTGAGTATCGACTCGTTCAGCGGGCTCTGCAACAACTCGGGTACGACGGTCAGAATGTCTATTCTCATGGCCGGATCAGTTTCTGGTAGCGCTCCCGCCTGCTGCGGTGAATGAAAACGATGTCTTTCGTATCGCCGTCGGCGAGCGGCCTCATCGTCCCCTCGCTCAGCACATAGCCGTCGTAGCCGATCGAGCCGAACAGCGCGACGATTCGCGGACGGTTATCTCCCCCGGTCTCGATCAGCACGGTCGGGTGATGCCGCTCGAGCAGCGGACGCATCTCGGTCATCACGACAAGCTCGTAGCCCTCGATATCGCACTTGATCAGATCGATCCGGTCGAGCGACGCGAACAGCTCGCTGCCGCGCCTCATCTCGGCCTCGAATTCGACGAGCGCCAACCCCGCCGCCGGCTTGTCGAGCACGAAGTTCTGCCCCGTGCCGAAATAGCCGTCGCGGTCCACCGTCGCGTTGCCCATGCGAATCGTCCGGTCCGCGTCGCCGAGCGCGCAGGCGAGAACCTCGACATGACGGAAACGGCGCAGATTGTGCCGCAGCACGCGGCGGATCGGCTCGACCGGCTCGACGGCCCGGACACGTCCCTGCGGCCCGACCAGCGAGGCCAGCGCATAGGAGTAATAGCCAAGGTTGGCCCCGATGTCGATCGCCGTATCGCCCTCCGACACGAGATTTTTCAGGAAACGGGGATACTCGTAGGCGGCCGAGCGGCCGATCCCCGTGCGGTAGCCGAGCAGGTACATTCCGCTCAGCGTCTTCAGATAACGGTCCAGCGACAGAGTCCGGTACATGGCCCGGCGGACCGCATGTCCCACAGCGCCCACTTCGCTCGCTCTTTTAAGATTCAACAATTCACCTCTCCTCCGAGCACCTCGGTCACGAACGGATTGTAGAGCGCCTCGTGGCCGATCGTGCTGTCCTGCCCGTGACCGGGATAGAAATGCACGTCGTCTCCCAACGGCATCAGCTTGTCGAGTATGCTCCGCATGATCCAGCTGTAGTCGCCGCCCGGCAGGTCCGTCCGGCCGATGCTCTCGCGGAACAGCGTGTCGCCCGTCAGCAGCAGTTTCTGCTCGGGATTGTACAGCGCGATGTGACCCGGCGTATGGCCCGGCGTCTCGATGATCCGCATCGTCGTATGGCCGAAACGAATCTCCTTCTGCCCCTGCAGGTCGACGTCGATGCCCGGCACCGAATCGACCCGGAACCCGTAGATCGCGCCGTGAGTCGGCGCCGACTCGATCAGAAAGGCATCGCGCCCGTCGATCGCGAACGGAACGCCGTAGGTGTCCTTCACGTAATTCACGCCGAGCATATGGTCCACATGACCGTGCGTATTGACGGCCATGACGGGGCGCAGCCCGTTCTGCTCGATGTATTTCGACAGCGCCGCGTTCTCCTGCGGGGTGTATCCGCCCGCATCGACGATGATGCACTCGCCCGTAGAATCCGACAGCACGATCGTATTCTCCTGAAACGGATTGGAAACGATAACTCCGGTCTTTATCATATATTTGTCCTATATTTACGCCGCAATCGCAGACAAAGATAGCGATTAGTTACTGTGGTAAAAAACAAAACGGGAAAATAAGTGGGAAGAAAAAAAGCGAATCATCCGCTGATCGAGTCGCTCGAAATCGTCGCCGTAGCCGCCGAGGGCAAGGCGCTCGGGCGATGGAACGACATCGTCGTGTTCGTTCCGATGGCCGTGCCGGGCGACGTGGTCGACGTACAGGTGTGTTGCAAACGCCGGAGATACATGGAGGGCCGTATCGTCCGTTTCGTCCGCCGCTCGCCGCTGCGCGTCGAGCCGGTCTGCGAGCATTTCGGCGTCTGCGGCGGATGCAAGTGGCAGAACATGCCTTACGACGAACAGCTCCGCTTCAAGCAGGAGCAGGTCGCCGAGCAACTGAAACGCATAGGAGGAATCGAGCTGCCCGAGATCGGCCCGATCAGGGGCTCGCGGCAGACGCTGTTCTACCGCAACAAACTGGAATTCACTTTCAGCGACCGGCGCTGGCTGACGCCCGAGGAGATCGCCGCGCAGGACGAGCCGGCGCGGGAACCGGCCCTCGGCTTCCATATTCCGGGACTGTTCGACAAGGTGCTCGACATCCGCAAATGCTGGCTGCAGCCCGATCCGTCGAACGCGATCCGGCAGGAAGTCCGCGCATTCTGCATCGACCGGGGCTACTCGTTCTACGATATCCGCGAGCATCGGGGACTGATGCGCAACCTGATCGTGCGCACCGCGTCGACGGGCGAGGTGATGGCGATCGTCGTGTTCGGGGAAGACGACCGCGAGCGCATCGACGCGCTGCTGAGCCACACGAGAGAGCGCTTTCCCGGACTGGCATCGCTGATGTGGGTCGTCAACACGAAACTCAACGACACGATCGGCGATCTGGAAATCCGCCTGCACAGCGGGCGCGACCATATTTTCGAAGAGATGGAAAGCCTGCGTTTCAAGGTCGGGCCGAAATCGTTCTACCAAACCAACTCGTCCCAAGCTTACGAACTGTACAAGATAGTCCGCGAGTTCGCCGCGCTGACCGGACAGGAAACCGTCTACGACCTGTACACGGGCACGGGCACGATAGCCAACTTCGTCGCCGCCCGGGCGTCGCGAGTGATCGGCGTCGAGTACGTGCCCGAAGCGATCGAGGACGCCCGGACCAATTCGCGCCTCAACGGCATCGACAATACGACGTTCTACGCGGGAGACATGAAGGACGTGCTCGACGAGGCGTTCGTCGAGCGCAACGGTCGGCCCGACGTCGTGATTCTGGACCCGCCCCGGGCAGGTATCCACGAGGACGTCGCGCGCACGATCCTCGGCGCAGCGCCCGGACGGATCGTCTACGTCAGCTGCAACCCGGCCACGCAGGCCCGCGACTTGGCGTTGCTCGATGCCGACTATCGCGTGCTCCGCATTCAGCCGGTGGATATGTTCCCGCACACCCACCACGTCGAAAACGTCGTGCTGCTGGTCCGGAGAAACGAACAAAGGATATGAATCCGTACTCATGGAACGATTTATCATTGACAACTATTATTGCGAATTAGACCGAAGAATCATCCTCCACATCTTCGAGACGTTTTGTATTCTGTTTCCGCAACGGCACTTGCAACGAGATCGCATCGCCGTAGTCAAATGGGACAGGGACTATCCTCTGACTGCACCGCAGCGCATGAATCCGGGACAAACAGAAAAATTCCGAATCTACCTCAACGCCTCAACAAAATACTGGTCCCAAATTATTTACCAACTGAGCCATGAATTGAGCCACGTTGTCATGGATTGTTATCCGCAAACAGATGCCCTAAAATGGATACCCGAATGTTTATGCGAAGCGGCATCAGATTACCTGTTGGAATTAAGCGGTGCATTCTTCGAAAAATTCGACCCGTCCTATGCTTGTTGTCACGCAGACTATTTGGCAACTCATTTGGCCGACTCGGGCGAGATTCGGGAGGTTTCGTTGGCCGGATTTTGCCAGACACGGGCAAAAGAACTTGCAACCGACCCGACGGAAATCGAGAATAAAGGACGTCCGAGAAACAATCTGATCGGAAAATATCTGTACCGATTGATTCGCCTCAATCCCGTAGGTTGGCAGGCGATCACCCTTTTCTCCGCTCCGATTTTACGCGACTGCACCGATACAAGAACATTTTCCCAAGCATGGCACAGCTGTTGCCAGACCGAAGAACAAACGGCATTCGTCAACGCGTTGAGCCGGATGCTATTCGACCGGTCTGCGGCGGAATGACATCTTTTACGTCTCACGCAACATGCAAATTTACAACGCTTCCCCAGACCAAAATGCAACATTCCGTAAGCGGGAAGCATCTGAATAATACAGAACATCCATACGAAACGAGAACCTTTAAACTCGAAACAAGATGAAAAAGACGATCGTACTCGCCGCCGCGCTGCTGATAGCCGCCGGCGCCTCGGCTCAGGAAAAGAATTTTCTCGACAAACCCTATATCGAAGTGACGGGCAAAGCCGACATGGAGGTGACACCGGACGAAATCTACGTGCGGATCGTCATCAACGAAAAGGACAACAAGGGGAAAGTCTCGGTCGAGCAACAGGAGAAAGAGATGTTCCGCCGTCTGAAAGCCGCGCACATCGACATCGAGAAGGATCTGGTCGTGCAGGACATGTCGAGCGACCTGCAAACCTATTTCCTGCGTAAGAACGCCATTCTCTCGACGAAAACCTACCAACTGAAAGTCTCCAGCGCCGCGCAGCTCGGACAAGCGTTCGAAGCTCTGCAGGCGGCAGGGATCGCCGACGTGAACATCGAGCGCACCGACGTGTCGAACATGGACGAGCTGCGCCAGCAAGTACGCGCCGATGCGGCCAAGGCGGCCCGCAAGAACGCCGAGGTGCTGGCCGAAGCCGTAGGCCAAACGGCCGGTCCGGCCGTCTATATTCAGGACTACGGCTACAACACGCCCCGCTATGCGAACGTGATGCTGATGGCCAAAAGCGCCGCCGTCGCCGATGCGGCCGGCACGGCGGAAGCGGCTCCGAATCTGGAATTCGAAAAAATCAGGATCGAGCACTCGGTCACGGTCCGCTTTCTGCTGAACTAAGCGGAACGGACATGATCCGGCCGATCATAGAGCCGACCGAAGACGGGACGCCCACGCTGAGGCATCCCGTTTTCGGCGATACGTACCACTCTACGCGCGGAGCGACGGGAGAATCGATGCACGTCTATATACGGCAGGGGTTCGCGGCAAGCGGCCTGCCCCATGTCAGGCTGCTCGAAGTCGGGTTCGGCAGCGGCCTGAACGCATGGCTTACGGCGCGGGCCGCTTTCTTTATGAACCGCACGGTGGCTTATACGGCCTTGGAGCCCTATCCCGTCGATCCGCGAACCGCCGCGCAACTCAGCTACGGAGCCGACCGGCTGTTCATGGCCCTGCACGAGGCTCCGTGGAACGTTCCGGCGCGAATTACCGAGCGATTCCGCATCCGAAAGGTCGAAACTTCCTTGCAGGATTACGAATTTGACACTACCTTTGATTTGGTTTACTTCGACGCGTTCGCTCCGGATACGCAACCGGAGCTATGGACGGTAGACGTTTTCCGCCGGATATTCGACGCCCTGAGCGAGGGAGGGCTGCTGGTCACCTATTCGGCCAAGGGTGCGGTCAAGCGCAATCTGCGCGAGGCGGGATTCGACGTGAAGCGCCTGCCCGGAGCCCTCGGCAAAAGGCATATGGTGCGGGCCGTCAGACCGGTCGGATAAATCCCCGGAAGCGTCCGGAACGACCCAAAGGACAGGGCAAAGCGATTGCAGCAACCCGCTCATGCTTCGGGAACTCGGACGGAACCGGCCGGACCGCAACCCGTCCGCACGGCAATCGGGCAAGAGCGGACCATGCGCTAACAACGACAACCGTTATGAAGGAAAAACGGCTATACTCTTTCGAATACCTGCGGTACGCTCCGCTGGAGGAGCTGCCCGAGGCGGAGCGGCGGCTGGCGAATTGCGCCGCCGAGGCTTGCTCGAAGTCGTATGCGCCCTATTCGGAATTCCGGGTCGGCGCGGCCGCGTTGCTCGATGACGGGGAAATCGTGTCGGCAGCCAATCAGGAAAGCGAGGTCTTTCCCTCGGGCATGTGCGCCGAACGCAGCCTGCTTTACTACGTGCAGTCGAACCGGAGCGGACGGAAAGTCCGCGCGCTGGCAATCGCCTCGCTGCCCGCTTCGCGGGAATGTTCGCCCTGCGGAGCATGCCGGCAGGTGATCGCCGACACCGAAAAGAGGCAGGGCGCTCCGATCCGGCTGATCCTGTGCGGCGCCTGCAGCGCGACGGTCGTAGAGTCCGCGCGCGCCTTGTTGCCTTTCACGTTCAAGCTCGAATGAATCCCATGACAAGCAAAAAAACGACCGCAGCCGCCGAACCCGTAACCCGGGCGCTCTCTTTTTCTTCCCGAACAGCCGAACGGGAAAGAGCCGTCTTCTGTCCGGCCGTTCTCCCGAAAGCCGTCCCGGCTACGCGGATCGCACCATGCACCCGAGACATCGCCGCTTTCGACCGGCACGGGCAGAAAGAACGACGCAAACGGCCCGCATCCGCCTGCGAAAATCCCTCCGGGCTTGCAGAAAACGGAACGGGATTCGGCCCCGTCGGCCGAGGGACGGCTCGTTCTTCACGGACGAACCGTTTCTACGGATATACAGAAACCGATACGGGCGAGATAACCGTCCTCCGCCTTCAGCCAATTCGAAACCGAACATGCCGTCTTTGGCACAAACGCGCAGGCGCCGCATGAATACCCGAAACGACCGCATATGTTTGAACCCGAACGAATATTATACGAAGACAACCATCTGATCGTCGTGAACAAGCGCTCCGGCGAGCTGGTCCAGCCCGATCCGACGGGCGATCCGGCTCTCGAGGACGAAGTCAAGGAGATGATCCGCGTCCGCGACGACAAGCCCGGAGCCGTCTTTCTGGGCGTCGTACACCGGATCGACCGCCCGGTCAGCGGAGCGGTCCTGTTCGCCAAAACGAGCAAGGCGCTCGCGCGCATGAACGAGACGGTCAAAAACAGACGTATCCGCAAAATCTATTGGGCTATTACAGAGAACCGTCCCTCGCCCGAATCGGGAAGTCTCAGGCATTTCCTCGTGCGCGACGGGCGGACGAACCGTACGAAGGCCTACGACCGTCCGATCCCCGACACCAAGGAAGCCCGGCTCGACTACCGGCTACTGGCTGAAAGCGATCGTTACCGGCTGCTCGAAATCGAGCTGCTTACCGGAAGACACCACCAGATACGGGCCCAACTGTCGAAGATAGGATGCCCGATCCGCGGCGATCTGAAGTACGGAGCCCCGCGCTCGAACCGCGACGGCAGCATCTCGCTGCATGCCCGGTCGATCGAATTCGTCCATCCGGTCCGCCGCAGCCCGGTCCTCATCACGGCGCCGGTACCGCCGCAGGATAACCTGTGGAAATATTTCGAACAGACCGCCGGGCAGCAACAGTCCTCCAGCATCGGAGGAAACGGCTTGTAAGGTCCTGCCCGGCCATGCGAGCGAAACAGGATATTCCGCCGCGCGACCGAACGGCGATAGAGAACGGATATTTTGCGGAACGGTCCGCCGCAGCCCCTGAGCCCTGAACTCGAATGCGGCTCGTCATGCGCCGGCCTTGACCGGACGCCATAACCGCATCGCGGGAAACGGGCTCCGACACATAGGCTCAGAGGATTCCGCCGGCAAACGAACCGAACCGGACGACGAAATCGATGGATCGCGAACAATTTTACCGAGAAATATACGACATCGTGCGGGCTATTCCGCCCGGCCGCGTCGCAACCTACGGGCAGATCGCCTCGCTGGCTGGCAGGCCGCTATGCTCGCGCATGGTAGGACAGGCGCTGCATCGGGCTCCGGCATCGTCCCGCCTGCCTTGCCACAGGGTGGTGAACAGTCAGGGACGGACGGTTCCCGCCTGGCCCGAACAAAAAATCCTGTTGGAAAACGAAGACGTAGCCTTCAGGTCCAACGGCCATGTCGACATGCGGCGCAGCCGCTGGAATCCGGAGACCGAGTAAAAGCCGCTTTCCAAAAGCCGATATCGGACTCGCCATGGTCCTCTTCGGAAGACTCGACACGGATGCAAAAAGCGGAGCCGCCCCTCAGGGGACAGCTCCGCTCGACTCAACGGCTCAGAGCCTATTTCTTAGCCTCTTCTACCGACACCTTGCGGAAATCCTTCAGCAGCTTGCTCAACTCCAGCGCAGCCTTGCGGGCACGGGTTCCGGCAGCCTTGTTGTTCTTCTCTACCTGAAGATCGGCGTTCTCGGTGAATGCGGCGATCTGCTCCTTGATTTGAGCTACTAACTCTTTCATAACGATATTCTTTTAAAGATTAAACATTCGGACATACTCCCCGGGCCTTATTATACGACCCTCGCATACGCGACCCGGAGCCTCGTTGCCGCATGCAAATATAGCAATTCCCCAATAAATTAGAAGAAAGCGGTCCATTTTTTACCTCTCCGAGCCGATTTTATCGGCGATTCCAGATGCAACGATAATTGAAACGCCGGTTCGGCGCCGTGTCCCCGTGCAAGCAGAGCGAAATGGGGTCCTCCAGTTCATAGGCGTTGTCGCTCCACTTGAAGTCGAACGTAAACCCGTCGCCGGTCAGGCCCAGCAGCTTCCGAGGCACGATGACCTCCAGCCTGTTTCCCTCGTAGCGGTAAGGCAGCTCGGCCGCCTCGATCCATTGCTCCGAATCGGAATCGTAGCGCATCAGCGTCGTCGTCCGGCCGTCCTTCACTTTCTTGTTGATCACGAAGTCATAGCCGTACCAGCCGGTCGAGGAATCGTTGTCGGCATCGATCAGCAGCAGCATCCAGTTGTTTCCGTCGCTCGGCGTCAGCGCATCGGCCGTTTCGGCATAAAACCCGATCGCGCGCCGTCCGACAGCCACCTTGGCGGTCAGAATATCGTTCCGGCCCGAAGTATCGACATAGTGCAGCCCGGCGTAGCCTTTCGCATCGCGGTGGAACACGTCGCCGCGCGTATCGCGGTACTCGGTCGTCACGGCATCCCACTCGCCGAAATCGCCGTCGGCTTTCGCCTCGGCATAGCCCTCGAGGCGCGGAATCGGACGGGCGCCCTTATAACGCCTCAGATTCTGGGCCATCTGCATGTAATAGTTATCGGTATAGCCGCCCTTGACAGGATGAATGCAGCGGTTGAACTCGGCGTTGTACTGATCGACGAAAAAGAAAGGACTCTGTCGGCGGAGCCAGGACACTGTCTTACCTTCGCCGCCGGGCTGGTATTTGCCGGCCGTCCACTCGTTCCAGTCGTTGATATAGAGGAACTCGGGATCGCACGCGAGCGCCTCGTCCCAGCGTTCCTGAAAGTAAATGCCGTAATGCTCGGGATGCTCGACCGTCTTGCCGAGCCAGGGCACATAGGTCGGAACGGGCAGGTCGTGCTCGTCGAGCTGCGGCTCGCCCGATGCGCGCGACCACGATTTCCCGACGCCGATCGGCTCGGTCCCGCCCATCGTCACCGGATGCTGGGCCGGCGTCACGGCAGCCTGCTCGCGCCGACCGTTATGCGTCGAAAGCAACTCTTCGGGCTTCAGGGCGGCTACCTTCGGATCGGCCATGTTATAGCCGAAGCTCCAGTTGTCCTCCGTGCCGACGAAACGCTCGCCTCCCCACTCGTAATAGCCCCACCACATCGTGCGCAGCGTGAAAAAGTCTTTCACCTCGGACGTGTAATCTTTGTATACCTTCTCCGTATAGTCCGGATCGCCGAAATGCGGATTGGCAGGATTCGTCACCGCGTCCGGATCGTAGTGCGGATTGGTATTCGAAATGCTTCTCTCCGCGGCATCGATCCCCGGACGGCTGTTGTAGAGCAGCAGCGGCTTGCCGTCCCACTCGAACCACAGGTCGGAATAGAGACCGGGCTTGTATATGCGGTCGTAGAGATCCTGCACGACGGTAATCACCGGACCGTTGAACGCCCAGAAACAGAACTTGGGCACTTTGTTTCCCTCGGCCTTCATCCGTTGCATCGTACGGAAGATCACGTCCCACTCGTCCCAGTAGCGGACGGCGTTGGTCACGTCCATGATCATCACGTCGACGCCCGCATCGGCCAGCATCGAGACGTCCTTACGAATCACCCACTCGTCCTGACTGAGAAAATAGCCCATCTCGGGCTCGCCCCAGTGATAGGAGCCTTCCTTCCAGAGCGGATGATGCGCATCGAGACGCGCGGACGGGTCCTGTTCCAGAATCTTCGTCACATCCGCCGTATAGGGACTTTTCAGGTTGTGCAGTCCCTGCGTATGCCAGGTAATGTAGAAAATACCCACTACGCGGCGCTGGTCATTCTTCGGCAGGCCGACCTCCTCCTCGGTCGGCATCGTTCGTCCCACCGCATCGGTGGCGACCCACGTGTCGGGATAAATGTCGCGGAAGGAGGCCGTATCGGCCCTCTCCGACCCTGCAACCGAGACCTCGGCCCGATCTCCGGCACGGAGAACCGTGGCCGCCGAGACGCAGGCGATCGCCACGCCCAAACGGACACAGCGTTCGATCGTTCTTCTTTTTTTCATAACAGTTTAGGTTTAAGTTCAGGTCGGCTACCGCCGGCGGAATTCCCTTTCACCGAATTCACGTCCCGGAACGACAGCCATACAAATTTATCAAATTTTCGATCAAGCCGCTCCGTCCGTTATGAAAAATATCGAGAACGACGCTTACCTCCCGCCGGTTCCCCGGTCCGGCCAGCCGAGGAAACGGAAATCGCGGACGACGGGCAAACGGGACGGCGAAACCGAAAACAGCCGTCCGCCACCGGCTTTAGCCCGGAATTTGCAAGAGAAGCCCCGCCGGCAGCCCGGAACAGGAACCGGCGCCCGTAAGGCAACATCCGTTTTTAAAAGTCGTCCATGCACGTTTCACGCCCATATCGAGTCGGAATCATCGCCGCGCTGGCTTTGTTGTGCATGGCACCGAATCCGGCGGCCGCCCGCACGTCCGAGAAAAGCCCGAAAACGCCGGAAATCGCCGGCGATATCGCTGCGGTCGCCCTCCCGGCTGCCGGACTGATCGTCTCGCTGGCTGTCGGAGACCGTCAAGGCGTCAAGCAACTGGCTCTGGCGTGCGCCGCCGATCTGGCCGTCGGCTACGGGTTGAAATACGCGATCGGCAAATCCCGGCCGGCAGGACACGAAGGGCCGGCCTTCCCGTCCATTCACTCGGCGGTCGCCTTCGCCGGAGCATCGTACATCCAACGACGCTACGGCTGGAAATTCGGAGCTCCGGCCTACGCGCTGGCCGTCTATGTCGGCTGGAGCCGCATCGGAGCCGGCGCGCGAAAACACGACATTTGGGACGTGCTCGCCGGAGCGGCTTTGGGAGCGGGCTGCGGTTACCTGTTTACGAAGCCCTACCGCAAACGGCGGACGTCGCTCGCCGTCGTTCCGGTCGGCCCGGTCGGCGAATGCGTCGGAGTCCGCGCCGCCCTCGTGTTCTGAGTCATCCAAGCGCAAGCGAGCGGATCGGACCGCGCGTTGGGCGGCACAACACCGGTGTCCTCCTATCGAGCCTTGTCCGAAACGGACAAACCGTCCCGCCGAGCGTCCGAGAGCATCGGTCCGAAAAAACGGGCGGCCACGGGCGGCAGGGCATCAACCGGATGTAGGTTTCGCCTTTCCTCGGACCTCCGCACTCGTCCGACAGGCAGACTCGCATGCCGGACCAGAGCGAATGCGGCCATGCCGGTAATTCAGAAAATCGTCCACCCGCGCGGCTTGATCGCAAAACCGATCCGCCAGTAGCTGTGGAACTGCCGGTATTCGATCATGCTTTCGGCATAACCATTGTAATATTGCAGGAAAAGATACTGATTGCTGCGTCTCGAAAGCCGGTAGCCCGCCTCAAGACGCAGGTTCGCGTTCAGGTTCCAGCCGCCGCGTTTGACGACCAGCAGCGAGAGGCGGACCCGCTCGTCGAGGCTCTTGTAATTGACGGCTGCCTGGCCGTAGCCTCCGTAGCGTACATAGTCGGGATTGTCGGAAAGCCCCATCGGAATCCAGAGCTTGAGCTCCCCGCTGAAGCGCCGGTTGAACTCGAATATCCCCGTCAGCGAAATCCGGTTCCAGCTGCGCGACGAATCGCCTCCCCGGCCGTTCGACTCATGCTCGAACTGCAGCATCCCGAGTCCCACGAGCTTGTCCCGGCGGGTAATCGGAGTGCCCAGCCCGAGCGTCGGGTTATAATTGCTCTCGGCGAAAGGTTTCGATTTCTTGTATATATCCCAAAAGGACTTCTGCGTATAGGTAAGGAACAGGTAAGTATGAAAAGGAAGCACGCCCTTGATCAGGCGGTGACGGATGCTGATCTGAAACTTAGCGTCGGAATTGTTCTTGGTCAGCTTCCCGCCCGAAAAGCTCGAGCCCGTGACGAAGTAGTTATCCTTGTAAATTCCGAACGGAGGAACCGACTCCAGCCGGCTGTAGACCTCGGCCGTGTCGGGAAACCGCTCCGGATCGGGATGACGCCGGTGCTTCTGGGCTTCCGCCGAACCGAGGCACGACAAGATCAGCAGAAGGGCCGCTATTTTTTTCCTCATGTTTCGATCCGATATAATTAATGGGTGCCGGGCACGTTGTTCCGACGCACCGAAAACGGTCCGGGAACGGACAGGAATCCGCAGCTCCCGGCGAATCCCGCTCCGACCTGTTCTCGGTTCCCTACTGATTCCCCGCGTCGCCCTGCACGGAACCATACGTTCAATTCCCGGGCCGGAACGGCGGTCGCCTCCCTACGCGACGAATTTCGGCCATGCGCGGAATCTCGGTTTGGCCGTCCCTCGGAAAGCACCGGACTCCCGAACGCGGAACCGGCTTTTATTGCAGAAAAAAAACGCCCCGCATCGAATGCAAATTTGGACAAAGAGCCGCGAATATACAACCTCCGGACAGTTCCATATTCCTGCAAAAATATCCGATTCGTCAGATTGTCGTCCGATAACCGGAACTTATTTATTAAGTTTGTCCTGAACTCAACGTCATAGCCATGAAAGAGCACAACATCCCGCGCCTCGACCTGACGACGATCAATCCGGAAGCCCGGGAGAACATCGAAACGATCGGCCACGATCTGGCCGTGTTCGACGACTTCGGCGGAGTTCCGGTTTTCGAATATCCGAGCCGGATCAATCTGGCCGTGCTCTCCCTGTGTCTCAGCGGAGAGGCCAGCGCCAGCATCAACCTCAAGGAATACACGTTCCGTACCAACGACATGCTCATTCTGATGCCCGGGCAAATCGTCCAGCGACACGGCGAGAGCGACGATTTTACCGGTTGCGCATTCGCCATATCGACCGATTTCGTCAAAAACTCGCTGCTGGGAATCCAGCAGTTCCTGCCCGTTTTTCTGCGACTCAAGGACGATCCGTGCCTGCGCCTGAATCCGGACGAAATCGTCCGGATACTGGAGTACCACTCGTTCCTCCGGCAGAAAATGAGGCAGAAAAGCCACCGTTACCAGCGTGAGATCGCCCTGTCGCTGCTTCATGCGCTTTTCTTCGACATAGCCCACATATTCGATCAGCACCAGCCGGTCTGTCCAAAGCCCCAGACTCGAAAGGACGAGCTCTTCGAGCTGTTCATACGCACGGTCGGCGAGCACTATAAGCAGCAACGGAGCGTAGCGTTCTACGCCGACAAGCTCTGCCTGACGCCGAAGCACCTGTCGAACGTAATCAAGGAGCTGACGGGAAAATCGGCCAGCCAGTGGATCGACGACTACGTCGTACTCGAAGCCAAAACCCTGCTCAAGTCGACCAACCTGACGATACTCCAGATTTCCGAGGAACTCCACTTCGCCAACCAGTCCTTCTTCGGAAAATACTTCAAGCAGCACACGGGCCTGTCCCCCATGCGATACAGACGGTCCTGAGGCCAAGAATCGACCGAGACCTGCCGCAAGCCTTCCCTTGCGCGGCGCTCCCGGCTCGTATCGGGGATGCCGCCCCGCAAAGCGCCGACCCGACGAAAAAAAGCGGAGGATCGCTCCTCCGCCCTGCGTTCGCGACGCAGCCCCCAAATCGGAGGCTTCACCTCGCTCAGTAGTTGTTCTTCTTCGGTTCGAAATAGGCCTTGGGATGGCTGCACGACGGGCACATCTCGGGCGCGTTCTTGCCCTTGTGCACATACCCGCAGTTGCGGCACTGCCATTCGATCTCCTCGTCGCGCTCGAACACCTTGTCCGCCTCGACGCGTGCGAGCAAAGTCCGGTACCGGGCCTCATGCTCGGCCTCGACTTTCGAGATGAAGCGGAACGTCGCGGCAACGGCGGGGAATCCCTCCTCGTCGGCCACCCGCGCGAACTCGGGGTAGAGCTCGGTCCACTCTTCGTTCTCGCCCGCGGCCGCAGCCGCCAGGTTCTCCCGCGTCGTCGCTATGACGCCGGCCGGATAGCTGGCCGTAATCTCGACCATGCCGCCTTCCAGAAACTTGAAGAAACGTTTGGCATGCTCCTTTTCCTGATCGGCCGTCTCGAGAAAGACGCCCGCGATCTGTTCGAAACCTTCCTTCTTGGCCACGCTGGCGAAGAACGTGTAGCGCGTGCGCGCCTGCGATTCACCGGCGAACGCCTTGAGCAGATTCCGCTCGGTCTTGGTTCCTTTGATACTTTTTCCCATCTTGCTTTAAGTTTTAAATGACACCGGCACCGGTCGTCGGTATTTTTTCCATAAGCAAAGATAAGATAAATGCGCGAATACGACGCATTTCCGCCTATCATAAAATACGATCAGGCCATAAGCCGGAACTATCGCGGGAAAAGCGGCGCGAACCGCACGGCCCCGTCTCCCCCCCGAAAATGTTGCTCGGCCGATTAAAAATAGATATCTTTGGCAGGCGCTTCGGCCGATAGGAAACCCTTTCCGAATCCGAACGGGCACCTTACAAATACTGTTATGAGCGATTCGATCAAACACGAGTGCGGCATCGCCATGATCCGCCTGCTGAAACCCGTCGATTTCTATCTAAAAAAATACGGCTCGGCCTTTTACGGGCTGAACAAAATGCACCTGCTGATGGAAAAGCAGCACAACCGGGGACAGGACGGAGCCGGACTGGCCAACATCAAGCTCTATCCCGAGCCCGGATGCGTCTACATCGACCGCGAGCGCTCGAACACCGCCACGCCTATCAAAGACGTTTTCCAGCGCATCGAGTCGCGGATCGCGGAGGCGACGGCGAAAAACCCCGAGCGGCTCCGCGACGCGCAGTGGCTCAAGCGCCATGTCGGATTCACCGGCGAGGTGTTCCTCGGCCATCTGCGCTACGGCACGTTCGGCAAGAACAACATCGAGAACGTGCATCCCGTCTCGCGCGAGAACAACTGGATGACGCGCAGTCTGGTACTGGCCGGCAATTTCAACCTGACGAACATCGACGAGCTGTTCCGGCGCCTGATCGAACTGGGACAGTACCCGCCGGCGACAACCGACACCGTGACGATCCTCGAACGCATCGGACATTTCCTCGACCGCGAGAACGACGACAAATACCGCTATTTCAAAGATAAGGGATACTCCAAGCAGCAGATTACCGACCTGCTGGCCAAGCATATCGACCTGAAAGAGGTCGTCTCGCTGGCAGCCCGTCGCTGGGACGGCGGCTACGTGATGGCCGGCATGATCGGGCACGGCGACGCGTTCGTCATGCGCGACCCCTGCGGCATCCGTCCGGCGTTCTACTACCGCGACGACGAAGTAGTCGTGGCCGCCTCGGAACGCGCGGTGATCCAGACCGTATTCAACAAGCCCTACGAGCAGGTCCGGGAACTGGAGCCGGGCCATGTGCTGCTCGTCCGCCGCGACGGGGACTTCTCGGTCGAACCGTTCACCGCGCCGCAGCCCATCCGCCCCTGCTCGTTCGAACGAATCTACTTCTCGCGCGGAAGCGACCGCGACATCTACCGCGAACGCAAGCGGCTGGGCGCGCTGCTCGTGCCGCAAATCCTGCGCAGCATCGACCACGACATCGAAAATACGGTTTTCTCCTATATTCCCAATACGGCCGAGAGCGCCTTTTTCGGACTGGTCGGAGGATTGGACGAATACTGCCAGCATATCCGCGCCGAAAGGATTCTCCGCGAGAACGGCTCGCTCACCGAACAGCGGCTCAAGGAGATCCTGCGGTTCAAGCCCCGTTTCGAGAAAGTGGCGATCAAGGACGTCAAGATGCGGACGTTCATCACGCAGGACAACGACCGCGACGATCTGGTGGCCCACGTCTACGACATCACCTACGGCACGATACGTGCCGGAAAAGACAATCTGGTGATCCTCGACGATTCGATCGTGCGGGGCACGACGCTGCGGCAGAGCATCGTCCGGATACTCGACCGGCTCGAGCCGCGCAAGATCGTCGTCTGCTCGTCGGCCCCGCAGATCCGCTATCCGGACTGCTACGGGATCGACATGTCGCGACTGGGCGACTTCGTCGCCTTCCGGGCCGCTGTCGAACTGCTGCGCGAAAGCGGACGGCAGACGCTCATCGACGACGTCTACCGCGAATGTCTCGAGCAGTTGCAAGGCGAGCGAAGCCAAGCCGCGAACTGCGTCAAACGAATCTACGAGCCGTTCACCGACGAGCAGATTTCGGCTAAGATCGCGCAGATCATCAAGGCGCCGGATATCCGCTCGCAGGTCGAAGTGATCTACCAGACCGTGCCGAACATGCACGAGGCGATCCCCGCGCACGGGGGCGACTGGTACTTCACCGGCGACTACCCTACCCCGGGCGGCAACGCGGTCGCCGATCAGGCGTTCGTCAACTTTTACGAGAAACGCAACGAAAGAGCATATTAAACCAAGACGGCCGTCCGGGACCGAGCGAGCGACACGGCGGAGAAAGAAATCCCGTTCCCGTCTCAACCACGAATACGAATACCTTATGAGCCGAACCCTTCCGTTCAAGTTGCTGTTGTCGGCGCTGCTGCTGTTGCCGGCCATCGGGCTCGAAGCCCAGAAACCCGATCCGGTCGCATGGGAAACCTCCGTCGAGAGCATGGGCGAAGACGTATACCTGCTCCGGATCGAGGCCCGGATCGAAGCGCCCTGGCACATATACGACACGGGGCCTTACGAAGGCGGCCCCAACCCGACGACCATCTCTTTCGAATCGAACCCGGATGCGGAGCTGATCGGCGGCATCGCGGAACCCGCGCCTCCCCGCCGGGTCCGCGACGAGCTGTTCGGCATGGAAATCGGGACCTATGCCTCGAAAGCCGTGTTCACCCAGCGGGTACGGCTCAAAAAGGCCGGCGACATTACGCTGAAGGCTACCGTCGAATGGATGGCCTGCGACGAAGGCAGCTGTCTGCCGCCCGAAGAGCGGACTCTGACGTTCACGATACGCGGAGCCTCGGCAGGACAGACAGCGGGCGGCACGGGTGCAACCGGTACCGAGAGACCGGCGCAGGCGGAAACGAAACCTGCTCCGGACATACGGCAGACGACCGAAGCCCGAGGCCGGGCAAACGAGGCGGCGGACGGACAGAGTCCCCTCTCGCAGACGAAAATTTCTTTCGGCGACAAGCCGTCCCCGAAAGCGGACTCGCCGACCGAGGATCGGACAGACAAGGCGGAAGCCGCCGCTTCCGCCGAACCGGACGGACAGGAAAGCGCACTCCGGCCTGCCGCCTCGTCTGCCCAAGAGACCGGAGGATCACTGTGGGCCGCCATCGTCGAGGCCATGCTGTGGGGACTGGCGGCCCTGCTGACACCCTGCGTCTTTCCGATGATTCCGATGACCGTGTCGTTTTTCATGAAAGGCAGCGAGAACCGGACGCGGGGCCGATTCAGAGCGCTGGCCTACGGACTTTGCATCGTCGGACTCTACACGTTGCCTATCACGATCATCATCGTCATCACCAACCTCTTCGGACAGGGAACCGTCACGGCCGACATTTTCAACTGGCTGGCCACGCACTGGATTCCGAACGTGATCTTCTTCCTCGTCTTCATGGTTTTCGCCGCCTCCTTTTTCGGAGCGTTCGAGATCACGATGCCGAGCCGTTTGGTGAACCGAAGCGACGAACGGGCGGACCGGGGCGGCCTGACAGGTATCTTTTTCATGGCGCTGACGCTCGTGCTGGTCTCGTTCTCGTGCACGGGCCCGATCGTGGGTTCCGTACTGATCAAGTCGACTTCGGGCGAGATATGGGCTCCCGTTTTCACGATGCTGGCCTTCTCGGTCGTGTTCGCGCTGCCCTTCACGCTGTTCGCCCTGTTCCCCTCGCTGCTGAACCGCCTGCCCAAAAGCGGAGGCTGGCTCAATTCGGTCAAGGTCGTACTGGGATTTCTGGAGCTCGCGCTCGGACTGAAGTTCCTCAGCGTCGCCGACCAAACCTACCATTGGGGAATTCTCGACCGGGAAGTATATCTGGCGCTGTGGATCGTCATCTTCTCGCTGCTGGGCTTTTATCTGCTCGGCAAGCTGCGTTTCAAACACGACAGCGAGGTGAAATCGATCGGCGTCGCACGGCTGCTGCTGTCGGTCGTCACGTTCTCGTTCGTCGTATACCTGATCCCCGGCATGTGGGGCGCTCCGCTGAAAGGCATATCGGGCTACCTGCCGCCGCTCGAAACTCAGGACTTCGTGCCTGCCGTACCGTCGCCTTCGGCCGCCGTACCGGACAAAGACGCGTTTCCCAAGCCGAAGCACAGCGACTTTCTGAAGCTGCCGCACGGTCTCCGGGGCTTTTTCGATCTGGACGAGGCCGCACAGTACGCTCGTCAGGTCGGGAAGCCCCTGTTTGTCGACTATACGGGACACGGCTGCGTCAACTGCCGGGAAATGGAGGCCAAGGTTTGGTCGGACCCGCAGGTGCTGCGACTGCTGCGCGACGACTTCGTGATCGTCGCGCTGTATTCCGATGATAAGAAGGTCCTGTCCGAAAGCGAGTGGATCGCCACGCCGGACGGACGGACGCTCAAAAGCATCGGGAAGATCAATGCCTATCTGGCCCACAAGCGGTTCGGAATCAATTCGCAACCCTACTACCTGATCCTCGGGCCCGACGAGCGGCCGCTGGTCCCGGGACGGGGCTACAACCTCGATGTGCAGGCGTTCGTCGATTTTCTGGAAGAAGGGCTGCTCAATTATCGGGCGCTGAAATGACGCCTCGAACCGTCCGACAGACCGTCGCGCACCGGCGACCGGCGGCAGCGGCCGGCCGGACGGCCCCGTCGAAAATCGCAGAGGCTTTGCAAAATCGTGAAAAGATTTTACCTTTGTCGGCGGAAAAGCGAGGCTGCCCGCAAGAGAGGAATAACCTCTACGGACAAACGGGAAGAACAGGTTTTAAGCCGGCTTCACGGAGCCCGTCGGAGGGCAAGTTTAAGCCTCGAATCACATAAGGACCCATAGCTCAGTTGGTTAGAGCAGCGGACTCATAATCCGAAGGTCGTGGGATCATGCCCCTCTGGGTCCACGACAGACACTGCCGAAGCATTTCGGCGGTGTCTGTTTTTCTTCATCGGTCTCGTTCCCCGGACGGCCGGGACAAACCGTTTCTCCCGAACGCAGACGCAACGCCCTCCGAATGCGGGACCCAAGCCATAAAGCCGGAAAACATCGCCGGAAATACCCAAATCCGCCGGCAGGCTTTTCCATTCCGATATATTTCCTTATATTAGCAGGACAAACAAACCCAACAAACCGGATCAGGCGACGGTGCCTGACTCATTCACCCGGCAACACGGAATCACTTTCCATGCGGACCGTCGGTCCGACAAAAACAGTGAATTATGAAAAAAGTGGTAGCACTATGCACAGGCATGCTGTTGCTGGCCGGATGCAACGGCAGTACGAAAGGCTGTCGGGAGCCTTACCGAGAAAGAAAAGGCATTCTCGGAATCTCATGGAGAATCGAATCGTTCAAGCTGATCTTCCCTAAATACGACGATTGCCGGAATCCCGGCATAATAGCCGAAGACGACTGGAAGCTCTTCCTGTTCGACGGAGTGAAAAACGCCGGAGCGGAACTGGATTACGACCTGATCGAGCCGCAACTGCCCGCCGGATCGCCCCGACCGTTCAGCATATCGGAATACGAATTCGAGCCCGGCGACTTCACTGCCCTGCGCCTCGATAACGTCTGCGCCAAGCCGGGCGTCCGCTATTGCATAGAGTTCAAGCGCAAGGGAAGCAGGCCGAAAGCGACGCGGGTCAGGGTCTATCTGATCGTCAAGCCCAACGTGGACTGGGAACGGAGAATGATGTTTCCCGACGATCTGGCCGGCCAGCCGATCTGACCTCCAGAAACGACGATCGGTCGGCAGTCGTCCGATCCCGCACCGCTCGGCATTTCCGTCCCCGGAGAGTACGGAACGATGCACCGCCCGCATACCGGAAGAGACCGGTTACGCAGCTCGGGGCCCGGACTGTCCCCAATCCGGGAGGGAGCAGGCAACGGAGCATAAAACGGACTAAGCCATGCGCCGGGTTCGGACCGATGCGGCCCAAGGCGGCAAAATAAGAAGATACGGACAGAATCTTCGGGAAAGACATTCCCCGCCGAACGGGAAAGTTCGTCGGAACGAGCCGATCCCGGAACGGCTTCCGCCCCAAGCCGGCCGGCTCAGCCGATCGCCATTTCCTGCTGCTCTTCCTCGGTCAGCTTGCGCGTACAGAAGAACCAGTCGTGGCACGTCACGCCATCGGCCGGATGCTCTTCCTGACGGTCCAGAGCATCCATCGTACCGGGCGACGGTACGACGACCTCGTCGCCGGGCCGCCAGTCGGCCGGCAGCGAAACATGGAAACGATCGATCGTCTGAAGCCCGACGAGCACTCGTCTGAGCTCGTCGAAATTGCGTCCGAGCGCCAGCGGATAATAGATGATCGCACGGATGACCGCGTCGGGATCGATAAAGAATACGGCACGGACGGCTTTCGTCCCGCTCTCGCCGGGATGAATCATACCGTACAGCGTAGCGACGTGCATCGAAACGTCGTCGATCAGCGGGAAGCGCACGTCGACGTTTTTCATGCCGTTGAACTCGATCCGCTCGCGAATCGTATGAAGCCATGCCAGATGGCTCGAGAGGCTGTCGACCGACAAACCGATCAATTGGCATCCGAGCCTTTCGAAATCGCGGGACATCGCCCCGAAAGTCATGAACTCGGACGTGCAGACCGGCGTGAAATCGGCCGGATGGCTGAAAAGAAGGACCCATTTGCCCTTGAAATCGTCGGGGAACCGGATCGGCCCCTGCGTTGTCGAAGCCGTGAAGGCGGGGGCTTTCTCCCCGATTCTCGGCACGGAGTGCGTTTGATTTTCCATAATTCCTTTTTTGATGATCGTATCCGACGGCGGGCGAACAGGGTCCTTGCAAAAAACGCTGCGACGGAACGGACGAATCACTCGGTTTCCGTTTCGTAGTCGTCGTACAGGTTGTTCAGTTCGAACCATGCGCTGTCGAGCTGCTGGTGCCACAGTTCCAATACCTCGTCCGGAGTATTCTCCGGCGCGCGGTCGATCCGCTTGCGCATCTCGGCTATTTCGTATTCGAGTTCTTCGCGTCTTCCCATATTCGTTTCCGCTCAATCGGGCGGAAAGCGATAACTTTTCACCCGGTCATACCGGCGGCTCCGCCGTCTCTACGCTCCGTACAAATCCCGTGCTAATCTGCCGCCGAGGCGGACGCAATCTTCTCCGTATAGCGCAAAAGCCTGAAACCGCCGAGAGGGGGATCGCACGGGCAGCCGTCGCCGAACGTTCCGCAACCCGAAAGGGAAAAAACCACCTTTCCGAACAAGCGGTCCGAGACCGGTCCGGCAACGGAATGCCGCCGCACATGTTGTCCGAAAAAGAAGAATATATCGGACTAAAAATGAAATATCTCCGAAAAAATACTATCTTTGCCTCGCAATGGTTTCCGAGACGGCGAATTCCGCTTCGCCGAGCAGGAATTAATAGGGAATGCCGTGCGAATCGGCAACAGTAACCGCTGCTGTATGTCTCTGCCCTGCGCCGGAAGAAGCGTCTTCTGCAGGGTCAAAAAGTTTTAAAATTTATGTCACTGGCGCCGCTGTCGTCGGGAAGGCTTTAAAACAGAGACGAGTCAGAAGACCTGCCTGAGCGAACGGATTTTACTTGCCTGCGGTTTATGGGTGGTAATCATTCGATGTCGCGCGCCGGCCGGCGCGTATCTTTCCGGAGGGTATTTCTCACCCGTACATCGCTTGCTGTAAAATCTCCATATCATTTTTAACCAAATTTACAGCAATGATGAAAAAGCTACTGTTCTGTTTTCTGGCCGCAGCGCTCGTGCTGACGTCGTGCTCGAAGGACGACTCGCTGCCGCTGCCCGAAGTCTCGAAGGTCGAGATCATCGGCGCGACCGAAGGCCAAATGAAAATCACGACGGGCCAGACCGTCGGCTTCTCGGTCGAGTGCGAAAACGTCGCGATCGACCGCTACGAATGGATCGTCAACGAAAAAATCGAAAGCGAAAGCGTTAGGTTCGACTTCACGCCTGCGCAGCGCGGCACGTACGATATTTCGGTCAATCTTTACAACGCCGACGGCGGAGTCACGACCAAACAGATCGGAGAGTTGCAGGTAGTCGATCCGGCTCCCGTCATCGCGTCGATCTCCTGCAACGACGAAGCGCTGAGCGACCCGGTCGAGGTGGCCGTGGGAACGGCTGTCAAGCTGACCGTCGAGGTATCGAACGTCGAAGTAGCGAGCTACGTATGGACGATCGACGGCGACACGGTCGAGACCGCTACCGGCGCGACGCTGGACATTCCGGTCTCCGACCGGAGCGGATCGCTGGCCGTTACCGTTTCGGCCGTCAATCTGGACGGGATCGCGTCGGAAGACTCGGCGTTTACGGTCAATTTCAACGGTCCCTACAAGAACGGGTTATGGATATTCGGCTCGACTGCCGGCGGACTGGGCTTTTTCGATCCGAGCGGCGAGGGAACGTTCTACGAGGATAACCTGTATACGACCGTCAACGGCGAAAGTACGGGCAGCACGAACGGAATCAACGACCTGAGCATTTACGACAACAAGCTCTATATCCTGATTCCGAATAACCAGTCCAACCGTTCGGCCGTCATCGCCTGCGACGCCCAGACGCTCAAGAAGGAAAAAATCATTACGGCCGAGGGCTTCGATCCCGCCACGCTTCAGTCCTCATCGGAAATCTACAATCTGCAGGTAATCGACACCAGCAAGTTCTATGTACTGTATAATTCAAGCAACGCCAATAACCAGACCGGCATCGGCGTGCTGAAGGTCGCTCCGGACGGAATGAATACGTTCACGACGATCGACGCCACATACGGTGCGGTCGGCGTCGACGGCCCGTGCTACTCGCACATGGTCAAGAACGGGAAATACATCATGGTCGGCAACGGTAACAAGATCGCGGTGATCGACACCGAAACCGACCAGGTAATCCGGACGATCGACGTGGACGAGGACCGTCAGGTCTGCGACGTCGTGAAGGGCCGCGACGGCAAATTCTACGCCGTAGTGGCGGGAAAAATCGACAAGACGGCAAATCCGTTCTGGATGTGGGGAACGACAGCCACTTCCTCCGCGTCGGTACTGACGATCGATCCGCAGACCTATGCGACGACCGAGCGGACGTTGGCGATAGAGGGGCTTCCGATGGTCAGCGTGGGCAACGGCCTGTACGGCTGCATGGCATGCGCCTCGGCGACAAGCGACGAGCTGTTCATCAAACAAGAGGGATATTCGGCCACCCAGATTTACCGGTACGACTGCCAAACAGGCAAAACGAGCGTTTTCGCCACGACGAGCCGATCGCTGGCCAAATACATGACCGCCACTCCCGATGGCCTGCTCTACGTTCCTACGACGGATTTCTATCACGTCTATACGGAAGTATACCGTATAAGCGACGGTACCCGAATGACCGGCGTCGAGTCCCGAATCGGCAAAGTCGCAGGCGACGGCGGCATCGTTTCGACCTACTCCTTCGCCGAATAACGGAACCGAACATCCATTCACAAGGCAAACGACACCATGCAATACACTGCGATAATGAATAAAATCCTTACTGCATTGACACTCATGCTCGCGGCAGGTCTCGCGGGCTGTTCAAAAGACGACGGGGCGAACGTTCCGATCACGGGTATCTCGATCACCGAGACGAAAACCGTACAGATCGGACAGACGGTGCAACTGACCGTCACGGTTATGCCCGAAAACGCGACGGAAAAGCCGGACTTCGCATGGAGCAGCTCCGATTCCGGAGTGGCGACCGTCGACGACTCGGGCAACGTAACGGCGCATAGCACGGGCGACGCCATCATCACGGTCCGGCTCCGCAGCAACGAAGCCGTCCAGGCGACGTGCACGGTAACGGGTTCCGAGGAAACGGCCGAGTACGATCCCGACGAAGTAGTCGAATTCGAGGACTCCAAGTTCCAAGCCCTTACCCTGTATTACGACAAGAACAACGACGGAAAACTGCAGGCATGGGAAGCCGCGCTGGTCACCGAGCTGGAACTGAGCGGCCAGTCGATCAAATCGCTCCAGGGCATCGAATATTTTACGGAGCTCGAAAGTCTCAATTGCACGAGCAACCTGCTCACGTCGCTCGACGTGACGAACAACCGGAAACTCCGGGCCCTCTGGTGCAAATCGAACCAGATCGTATCGCTCGACGTGACTCCGCTACGCGATCTGCAGATACTCAACTGCGAGAGCAACCGCCTCACGTCGCTCGACGTATCGCAGAACACGGAACTGGTCCACTTGCTGTGCGGCATGAACAACGGCGCCATGACCGACGACGACGGCATTACGAAAATCGACGTATCGAACAATCCGAAGCTCGAAACGCTCAGCGTCTACTACCTGAATCTCAGCGAGCTCGACGTGACGAACAACCCGAGTCTCAAGAAACTCGATTTCGGCATGTGCTGCCATACGCGCTGGGGAGACCTGACTCCGATCGAGCATATCGATCTGAGCCGTAATCCCGAACTGGAGGAACTGAACTGCGCGAGCAGCAACTATCCCGGCTTCGGCCTCGACGAGCTCGACGTGTCGAACAACCCGAAACTCAAACGGCTGACCACATACGGAAACCCGAAGCTCGGATCGCTCGACCTGAGCCGGAATCCCGAACTGAAGACACTCAACTGCTGCCATAACTCGCTGTCGGCACTCGACGTGACGAAATGCCCGAAGATCGACACGCTCTACTGCGCCTACAACGAAATCGGCACGCTCGACCTGACACAAAGCGCCGAGCTGGTATGGATCAACTGTCAGAACAACCGGATCGACAAGCTCGACGTGAGCAATACGAAGATCGGCTACCTGATGGCGCCCGACAACCGGATCGCTTCGGTCAACATGGGCGACAAGACGTTCGACACGCCGAGCTCTTCCGGAAGCGGCTACGAGGACGCAGGACTGCCCTATCTCTATATCAATTTGAACAACAATCAGCTGACGGACATCGACCTGTCGAAGCAAAAATATCTCTATTGGCTGGAAATCAGCGGCAACCGACTGACGTCGCTCGACCTGACCGGTTGCTCGAAAGTGGGCGGCGTGCTGTGCGGCGACAACAGCTTGACAAGCCTCGTGCTCGACGGATGCACGCGGCTGTGGGAACTGCGCTTCGCCAATAACGGGCTGAGCGGAGAACTGGACCTGTCGCCGTTCTCGCTGACGAGAATCGCATCCGAAGGCAACCGGCTCGAAACGATCTATGTTCCGCAGGACTTCGATCCGGACGCGACCTATTTCATGGGCGGAGTCGGAACGCTGCCCTGCTACACGAAAGACGCGGAAACGGACTGGGTCAAGAAATAGGAAACCGGAACGAGCGCCCGTTTATGAGAAAAACGTTCCGGCCGACGGCCGGAACGTTTTTTTCTGATATCACGATATCCGAGATGGTATCCGAACGTGTCCGTAACCAAGTTCTCCACCGACGACACAGCAAGACGAGCGCCGGGCCCTCCCCCGGCGGAAGAATCACGAAGAAATAAGGAAACGGCTGACCGACTAACGCCTTTTCTTGTCCCAGCGCGGCGTGATGCCTATGAACAGACCGAAATTGCGGCCGGGCATCGGCCGGGAAAGCACCGAAACGTACTCCTCGTCGAACAGGTTGTAGACCCACAGTTTGACGGACAGCTCGCCCACGCTCAGACGGAACGTCTTGCCAAGACCCAGATCGTTCATGTAGTAAGAATTGAGCAAATAGAGACTGGATCCTTTCTCGTTGCTCGATGTCGTATAGCGCTCGCTGTAATAGTTGTACCGGTAGGTCAGCTCGTATCCGCGCCACGAAAGCCTTCCGGTAACGCCCGAGGAATATTCGGGGACATAAACGAGCTGCTTGCCGATCGACTGGTCGTACCACTCTTTCGGATCGCCCCAGTTGATCGAGCGGGTCTTGGCCCAGAAAGCGTTCAGGTTCAATGCCCAGCGGCGTCCCAGCTTCACGGACAAGTCGCCCCGGAGCTCGACGCCGTAGCTGTGCACCTTCTTGACGTTGAGCGGCGTCCAGAATCCTTTGAATGTCGGCAGCCAGACGATCCAGTCGCGTATATGCGAATTGTAGACGGTAACCTCGCCGCCGAAATCGAATACTCCCTCCTTCACGCGGAACTCCATGCCTCCTTCGTAGGTATATCCCTTTTCGGTTTTCAGCGAATCGTTGCCGCCCGGCTTGAAATAAAGGTCGTTCAGCGACGGATAGCGGTAATTGCGAGCGACGGAAGCCTTGAGCACGACGCCGAACCGGGGCCACAGCGTATAATCGACGAACCCGGCCGGAATCAGCGGCGTCAGGTTCCGTCCGTAACTCTCGCCGCGCAGGTCGATACCCAGCCCCAGACGCGGATGAGGCCGGTACTTCACCGTAGCGAGCAGCGACACTTCGGCCCTTACCTTGTCATAGCCGAGCCGGATCGTATCCTCGGGCTGCGCCCCGCCCAGATCGGGGTCGTCCAGGCTGCTCACCGAATGGACATTGACCGACGCATTGGCCGTCAACGCCCACTTCGGCGTAGGATAATACTCGGCATAGAACTGCCCGTAGCCGGTGTTGATCCGGCTGTGCGAGTGGATCATCTGCTGCAGCTCGCCGCTGTCGGGATCGGGATTCCCGTCGTAACGATACAAGATGTAGGAATAGATATAGCCGGCCTTGGCGCCCATTTTCAGCCCGTCGCCGCGACGATCCCACGAGGCGACCGCACGCAGCGTCGTCTCGTCCTGCGTCGAGCGGGCCTGTCCCTCCTGCTTGTAGTCCACCGTCAGCATCGGGATGCCGCGCCGCGAATCGGTGACCCAGGCCGCCAGCCCGAAGCGATTCCGCTCATCGGGCTGATAGTAAAACTCCTGCAACAAGTGAAAATCGCGGTACGAGCAGTTCTTGTTCCGCTCCATCGGATAGACCCATTGCCCGTCGATCTGCTCGTACTTATCGTAATTGCGATACTTGAAATCGTTGTCGGAGGTCACGTAGCATACGCGGGTCGAGGACTCGAACTTCCGGGTGCCGTAGGTGAAACGCAGGAACTCGTCGTAAGTGTCGAAACTGCTGATACCCTGAATGAAGTGCACGCCGGCTCCCGATTCGCCCAGCGGTTTGGTCCCCAGCGTGATCGCCCCCCCCAAACCGCCCCCGGACACCCCGACCGAACCGGCTCCGTGATAGAGGCTCGCCTCGTCGATGAAATAGGAAGGGATCAGCGAGAAGTCGACCATGCCGAGCATGGGCGAATTGATTTTCATGCCGTTCCACGTCACCTGCGTATGCGAGGGAGCCGTGCCCCGGAACGAAGCCGTCGCCATCGTTCCCCGGCCATACGACTTGATGAACACCGGCGTGCTCTGCGACAGCAGGTCGCCCAAACTGTTGGTCACGTTCTGCCGCAGCGCCACCGAATCGAGATTCATCTTCGTCACTCCGATGTCGGCCAGACGCCGCCCGGTCACAACGGCCTCCTTCAGCCGAATCGTGCGCGAGGAAAGAGGCTCGGACGCCTCGGGAGACTCGCAGACGGTCTCGTCCGCCGCCCTCAGGGAGGCTGTCGTCAGCGTCAGCGCGGCCGCCAGAGCGGTCCTATACAGTCGGTTCATAGCGATCGTCATTTAAAACAGAAAGCCCCGGGGATGATGCCGACTTGAAAACTGTCGAGCAGCTCGCCCCGGGCCGAGTAACGGAAAACCCAGCCGGGCTGCACGTAATCGAGCGCATCGGCCAGATAGACCTCGGAAGTCCGGGGATCGACCGTCAGCCCGTACCAGTAGTTGCCTGTCATATTCTCCAGAAACGGCTTTTCGGGCAGCGATTCGGAGCGGACGTCCATGCGCCAGACATGATCCTTGATAAAATACAGCGTATCGCGCGTGCCGTTCAGACAAACCTCGGACGCCCGGTCGCCGAACCGGAACATGAAAGCCCTATCGACCTGCTGGGTGGCGGCGTCGATCCGGTAGAGTCCCGGCGCCTCCTGTCCGTAAGGACTTCCGGGATAACCGCCGTCGGTGACAGTCCATATCTTGCCGAAACGGTCCAGCGCGAGCGAAGTGGGTTGTTTGCCGACCTCGATGTACTTGACGACGCTGTCGGTGCGCGTGTCGATGACCAGTATCTTGTTATCGTACGACCAGCAGTTCGTGAAAACGAAGTCGCCGTACTGCACCATCTGCTCGGTCGACGGCTGATTCTTGCCCGGAATCTTCACGTCGATGCGGCCGGTGATTTCGAACGTTTTCGGATTGATGATCGTGATGTGCCAAGCGTACAAGTCGGTCACATAGGCCTTTTCGTCGCTCAGGAAATGGATGTAGCGGGGCGAAAGCAGTCCCTCGATCATTCCCTTGAGCTCGAACGTATCGAGATCGATGACGAATATGACGCCCGAATTGTTGACGACAACATACCCCAGCCCGTTGCGAATCGCCATCGACTGGGCCACATCGCCCAGCTTGATCGTATTCGTGCGACGGAACACCTCGTTCTCCACCCGCATCGAATCGATGTCGTAGTAGGACAACGAAGCGTTCCCGTACATGAAATTTCCTTCGTTGGTAATGAACAGCCCTCGGCCGTCCGCACCGATCTTTTCGGGAGCCCGAGCCCCGTAGTCCATGCAGGACGTCACGATCCCGAAAGCCGGAAGCAACGCCAATAGCGCGACAAGGATTCTTCTTTTCATAATCGCCGTACATTATCATACAGCACGGCCACAGGGAAAACCGGTCCGCAGAGAAGCTCCGGACGGATTACCGGCCCATACACCGCAGGCTGTAATCGGAATGCGTCGGGCCGGTCTTCTGACTCGTCTCCGCTCCGAAGCCTTCCCGGCCCAAAAGCCAGTGGCATCCGTTTCGGAACGTTTCGCTTCTTCTCGGCCACCCGAGCCGAAAAGAAGCCGAGACATACAGCAGCGGTAACTGTCGCCGATTCGCACGGCGTTCCCTCATTCGTCTCCCGGACGGTCCGCCCGTCGGGATCGAGCCTCGACACGTTCGCAAAGATAGCGAATATATCGGAACAAAGTACCCCCAAAAGCAAAAACAGCCCGGACGAAGAGCCGATTCGACCGAGATGGGAAAGCCCGCAGCCACTGCCATACGCTCCGGAATCCCGCGAGCGGCTCGCGTCAAGAACCGCCAAAGCCGCTCTGCCCAACGCTATTCCTCGATGAGCGTATCTTGCGAGCCGATTCGGGACAGGAGCGGACGACGGCAGGCCGTTGCCCCGTTACTCGCGGAAGCCACCCGACGTTCGATCAATACACAGGCTTCGCATCCGGGGAACGGAAGTCCGCACGGGAAAAAACGGACATTTTTCCGCAGGGCAATCGGCTGGAAATCTTTCCCTGCACGGCGGCAAGCCGGCACGAGCAGCCTGCAAACGGCGGGAAACGGACAAAACGGCTCCGATTTTGCATCGCGTTCTACTGGACCTCTTTCAACGACGGAAAGCAAGCCCCCACAAGGAAGCAATCAACGAAAAACAAAAGATTATGGAAAAAAAGCAATCGACCGCACTCGAAAAAGCGGACACGGCCACGCTGACGCTCAGCATTCTGTTTGTCGTATCCATTCTCTGCACCATCCTTTTCTCGCTCACAGCCTGAAAGAAGCGCCCTCTCCGGCGGCCGCCTTTCCTCAACGGCAGGCGGCCGCCATCTTTTTACCTTCCAGCCGGCATTCCGCATACATCCGATTCTTTCAGGCATTTCGACAAGGGAAACGTACCGGCCCAGCCCCCCCCCCGCAGGCACAAAGACTAAAAACAAAAAAGCCCTTGCTCGGGATGCAAGGGCTCGATGCTTTAAATAAGCGAATTTGAATCTGGTCGGGGTACCGGGATTCGAACCCGGGACCTCCAACTCCCGAAGCTGGCGCGCTAACCGGGCTGCGCTACACCCCGAACGAGTTCCGCGTTCGAACATGGCCTCGGGCCACTTCCGTTCAAACGCGGTGCAAAGATAATAAAATTTACGTCAAAAATGCAACTGTTCGGGAAAAGATTTATTCGACTATCCGCCGAAACCGTTCGGTTGCAGGCGCTTCCCGTATCGCATAAGCCTCAGACAATCAATAAAACCACCTGACGAAACGCCCGGCAGCGCTGTCAAGGCAAAGAAAAAGCCGGCCGCAGCCTTGCTCCTACGGCCCGGATGTCTTATTTTTGCCGTGAAAACCCAAATAGAAATGACCAAACGAATGCTTTACCGATCCGTACTGGCCATAGCGGCTATGGCGGGTCCCTGCCTTGCGGCGGCTTCCGCCTCGCGAGCGAACGAAACCGTACAAACCTATTGGAACGATTCCGGGGCGCGCAAGGGCCTCTATGTCGAGCGGGCGAAAGACGACCCGAACCGCGAGCCGACCATTTTCCTTGCCGGGCACAAGTACCGCGACATCGGCATGAACTGCTACGACCTGTTCAACTGCGCGCTCAAATTCACAGATGACGGACTGCGGATCGACCTGTCGGACTCTTTCGCAACGCTCGAGTTGCTCAAGAAAGAAGGGATCGGCCTCATCCGCTTCAACTGCGGCATCTATTACAGCGCCGAGCTCGGAGCCTCGTACATGACCGACCGGGACGCCTATATCGATGCGTTGCGTCAGATCGCGGCCCGCGCGCAGGAACTGGAAATCGGACTGATCCCCTGCCTGATGTGGCATTATGCCGCCGTGCCGGAATATTTCGGCGAGCCGCTCCGCAGCTGGGGCAGGCCGGGCAGCAAAACGGTAGAGTTCCTGAAAGCCTACACGACCGACATCGTCACATCCCTGAGGGAATACAAAAGCATCTTCGCATGGGAGTTCGGCAACGAGTTCAACCTGCACGCCGACCTGCCCCAATATGCCCAGCGCCATACCCAGGCCGACCCGCCCGACTGGCGTGACGTTTTCGGGACGGAAGATCCGGACTGGCGGATCAGGGGCAAGGATATCCTTTACGCCTACCGCACGTTCACGCGCATCGTCCGCCGGCTCGATCCCGACCGCAGAATGCTGCTCTCGGGCAACGCGATCCTGCGCGAAACCCAGTACAATCAGTATACCCGCGACCGGATGACAATCGACGACACGAAACAATACCGCAAGATCAGCCGCATACTGAATCCGGGACCGATCGAAACCGTCTCGGAGCACGTATACCAGCACGGCCGCCAGTTTGCCGATCTGGGCAAGGTCTCCCTCGACGAGCAGATCGCCATCGCCGTCGAAACGGCCCGATCGCTGGGCAAGGTATACGTAATGGGCGAGTTCGGGGCGATCCGCGGATCGCGCGAGGAATACGTTCCGTTCTTCGAAGCGTTCCTCAAAGCCGGAGTCCAACTCTCCCTGTTTTGGAATTTCTCGCTGCGAGGCAACATCGAGCAAAGCTGCACGCCGACCGAACGCGGCCCTTACATTTTTGAATTGATCCGCGAATACAAGCAAAAAGACGCGGCCCTGCACGGAGAATAGGCAGAAACACGATACGGATGACTATCGAACAAGGCCGGCAATTTTTCGTTGCCGGCCCTGTCGCATACTCCGACCGTACAGGAAAAGCTACCCGAAGCCACCTATCGACACTTTCTCATCCGGTAAATCTCAGTTTACACAAACGGGCAAAAAAGGTGTAACCCGAGCGAAAAACGACGATATGCGGCGGTCACATCCACACGGAGAAAAGCCTTTCAGAGTAGTCTGAAAGGCTTTTCTCCGTTGTCGGGTACCAGGATTCGAACCTGCCCCCCTGCACCCAAAGCAGGTACGCTAAATGGCTTGTGTTGTATAAAAACGCCTTTCAAACACATTCTAACGCACATATTGACTTCTTTTCGCTTTTACCGTTATTTCTCGGTTAACACATTGGTTGACACATTTGTGAAATCCCAATGCAGGTTAATAATTAAGTGAATTAGTACAGTATTGCTGGTGTCAAAAGAAAACGCCGCATTTTTTCGGCCCTCTTTCCCTATTCTTTAAGATACGACGCAATTTAACTCCAAATCAATCATATAAAGAGAACTCGTCAGTTATTTCTGAATATAAATCATTAAATGACCTTTGAGTTGTGGTATTATCAATAATAGCTTTTGAAATGAATAATATTTGACGAATATATTTTCTATCAGGGCAATGATATTTTATTGTGCGGCGAAATGGTTTATATGAGTCTTTATTGTCAAGATATTTCTGGTTTAAACTGGAACATCCAATGCGTACACTTTCGATATCTGATAACGGCTTGCTATGCGCAATTTGCATAATTCCTTGCGTTGCTGGTTTATTGCTAACTCTAACCCATATTCTTTCTAATAATCTTATAAATTGAGGCTTATTAAAGTTTTCAAATATTAATATGGATATTATTACAATTTGGAGGCTGGGATTGTCTGGTAATAAAGAAGAATATTTTTTACTAAATTTTGTATAATTCCTTAGTATGTATTTTTTCTTTCGATTTTTCAATTCAGGGAGATAAGCTAATGTTGGTTCATATATTTGATTAGCAGGTGTAGATTCTTGGGTGCTATTGCCAATTTGATATATAAAAATGATTATGAGTAACCATATCTCATTTTTTAATTCTGAAAAGTCTGGTAAAATATCATTTACTTTATCAATAAATGTTTGGCAAAATATGTATGCTATTAGAATAATTGATAAGTAGTAAATAGATATTATCCACCAATTTACGATGCGTCCTCTACCATATAAGATTATGATTAGTAGACGTAGTATTATATAAAAATATATTACGTATATGATATTACTTACATATTCGTTTAATTGAAAATATTGTAGTATTGCTACACATAAAATCAAATAGACTAAAGGCCCAAAGACTTTAACTGCATAATTGAATGATATGGCTTCATCTTGTTCGTCAAGTAATGAAAATCGCACATATCCTTTTGAATATGAGCGACTACCAATCCAGTTTTGAATTAAAAAAAGTATGAAAGCCAATCCGAAATAAATTGCATAAGTCATAATATGGGTTATTGAGTTGTAAATAGTGATTTAAATATATGTATTTTTCTTTTATGTGACAATGAGCATTTTTTTTCTTTGTAATTTTCAGCAAATTGCATGCAGATCCAACAGTAGCGATGCGCGGGAGTATTTGTAAACCTCTGCTTTGCCGAGTTGCTTTTCCCGCTTCATGTCGGTAATCAGCTTGTCGTATAATTCAACGACGCTCCCGCATTGTGTCTGCGACCGAAAGTGCGACACTAACGTATCGGCGGTGTACTCGCGTTGCTGGGCGGTCATTTCGACAATAAGGTCGTTGTATTCCGCCGTTTTTGCGGCTATCAGCCGTTCGATTCGTTCCTTGTTGGGGCAGTTGCGTTTGGGCTTGCCTTTTTCGAAATCCCAAAACTTTTCGGGCAGGGAAAGGCCGAGCGAAACGTATTTGCGTTTGCGGTCTTTCGTAACTCGGAGCATTAAAGGAAGTGTGCCGTCTTTTAATGGTTTGTACTTGTAACAAACAACCTCGGTGCTTGCTTTCATGGTGTCGTTTGGTTGACACATTGGTTAACATAAATGGCTGAAAAACGTGTTAACCGAGCAAAAATCGGCAAAATCGAAACGGCTGCGACAAGATACAAAAAAACCTTTCAGAGTAGTCTGAAAGGCTTTTCTCCGTTGTCGGGGTACCAGGATTCGAACCTGGGACCCCCTGCTCCCAAAGCAGGTGCGCTAACCGGGCTGCGCTACACCCCGAACTGAAAATCCGTCCGCCGTCCGGAAACGAACCGTGCAAAAGTAATACGTTTTTCGGGATTTACCAACAAACGCCGGCACGACCGCCGCAAACATCCCCCTGTCCCGGCCGCAACGGAATCCGCCGGCCGGTTTCCAAACGGGCATGTCGCTGGACATACGGACGGCGAAGTGTCAGAAAACGCCGTTTCCGCACCGAGACGACACATACCTTCGAACAGGAACCAAACACACAGCCCCGCCCTCTCCCGGCCGTAAAGCGGCATTCAGGAAACCGTCCCGAACCGAAAAACCGAAACGGACCGGTGCCACCGCACTCCTTCAGCGGAACCGCGACGGTTCTGCCGCATGGGAAAAATCTCAGAGCGGCAGAATGACGACGCGGCTTCCGGGCAGATCGGGAACATAGAGCCGGTCCCCGTCGAGCGACAACCGGGCCGGGCCACCGATCGCTACGCCGGGATCGAGCAGGTGAACCTGTTTGTCCGCGAAATCGTAGTACCCCACCTCGGAATCGACCCAATTCGTAAAATAGAGGCGGCTGCCGTCGGCGCTCAACGCCAGGCCGTCGTACTGCCCCGGCCGGCCGAACAGCTTGGTCGCCACAGGCGCCGAAATGTTTTCGATACAATAGATCGCATTGTCGGGCGTCGTCACGCCGTCGGGCGGATAGGACGCGACGTACATCGTATCGCCGCGAATCGCGATGCCGTTGGCTCCGGGAATCGTCACATACGGTTTGAGCGAGGCGGTGTCGATCGCATACGGGCGCGTCACGTCGAGCGAATAGATGCTTCCCGTGTTGGTCACCGTCACGTAAAGCGTATTTCCATGCAGGGCCATGTCGTTGACGTACAGCTCTCCGTCGGGGAAACGGACGATCTGAGGAGCGGCCGCCGTATCGCGCAGATCGTACACGGCCAGCTTGCCGACGTCGGCGATCAGCAGGCAGCTGTCCTTGACAAGCATGCCCTTCGGAGCCGACAGATTGCCGTCGGAGGGAATCAGCACGCGCGAGACGGTATCGGTGAATTCCAGCACATACCCTTTTCCTTCGGTATTGAGCGGGTCGAGCTCGCTCGACCCGAAACTGCCCACGAGCAGCTTTCCGTCCGAAGGAAATACCGCCTCAGCGAACCGTATCCGGTCGGTCAGCACGGCAGGCGCAGAATCTGCCTGTCGTTCGGCGCAGCCGGTCAGCGCCCAAGCGAGAATCGCGAAAAGAAAGCTTTTTTTCATATCGTTTTCTTTTTAAAGGTAAATTATCTTATCCATGAGACGGGTTTGCTCGTCTCATCGTTCATTTTCGTTTTTCCCGTAGCTACTCCCTTTATCCCCTTTTATTTTCATATTCATATTCATATTCATCCTCGTCCTCATACTCATCCTCACCCTTGTACCTGCCATTGCTTCTCACCCATTTTACGTATTCTTCCTCCCTTTCTCTTCTCCACCATTCTAATAGTTCCTCATCTTCTTTGGCTTCCTGCTCCCTTTGTGCGTTGGTGTACGAGCGGGCCGCAATCATTGCGATTATGGGCTACAATATGATGAGCAGTAGCCCGACAATATGAGTACAGATAACGAATATGATCTCTCTTACCGGGTCCTTTTCGCTCCAATCCGCCCACTGGGCAAATTTGTCGAAGACCTTGTCCATTAGCTTGGGTTCACCTTCCATATCGGTATTTTCTTATGACTTCTTCCGTATTCTCACCGAAGACAGAACGGGATACTTGAATATATCGATAACATAGTACGCCGTACTATATTCCCGGCTTTTAGCTTTCCTAACTCATTCTTCCAAAGCCATTACGATATGTCTGCCGACTCAAACCAGCGGTTCGATGCGGTCGAACAACGGCCGGAAATCCTCGTTCCGGGCCGCCAGATAAGTATCGAATCCGCAAGCCTTCCCCGTATCGACGTTAGCCTGCGAATCGTCGATGAAAAGCGTCTGGGAGGGAACGATGCCCGACGACTCGATCATCCGACGGAAAATCTCCGCCCCGGGCTTGACCAATCCCATCTCGTACGACAGGAACAGCCGGTCGAAATAGGCGTCGATCGTCAGTCCCTGCTTGCGGAATACCCCGTTTTTCATATAGGTCATCATAATGGTATTGGTATTGCTGAGCATAAAGAGGCGGAATCCCCGGCGACGCAAATCGAGCAACATGTCGAGTTTGTAGTCGGGTATGTCGAGCAGGAAGCCGCACAAGGCCGCGTCGATCGCCTTCGGATCGACCGGACGGCCTACCGAACGCGAAATCTCGTCGTAGAGCGCCTCGGGGCCGACCTCGCCCTTTTCGAGCTGCAACAGCACGCCCGACTGCCGGTAGGGATCGATCAGCGTTTCGATCTGTCCGTATCCTATCCTGCGGAAAGCCTCGATCGAACGCTCGAGACTATAGTCGATCAGCACGCCGCCCAGATCGAACACGATGGTCCGGAACTTTTTCATACATTTTGAGTTGGTGGCATACAAAGATACGCAATTTCAAAATAATTCATATATTTGATTTACAAACGCCATACCGCACCGCACATGACGAACCGCAATCCGATATACCGAGTCTACCGCTTCTACGCGGACGGCTTCCGGGCCATGACGCTGGGACGCACGCTGTGGGCGGTCGTGCTGCTCAAGCTGCTTATCATGTTCGGCATCCTGAAGCTCTTTTTCTTTCCCGACACGCTCGGCGGGTTCGAAAACGAGCGGCAAAAGGGCGACTACGTGATCGAACGAATGCTGGATTCTAAACCTTAACGATATGATACTTACCTCTACCGATCTGATGAACGTGGTAGACTGGTCGCGGGCGCAATTCGCGATGACGGCGATCTACCACTGGCTGTTCGTGCCGCTGACGCTCGGGCTCGGTTTCATCTGCGCGATCATGGAAACGCTCTACTACCGCACGGGCGATCCCTTCTGGAAGCGCACGACGAAATTCTGGATCCGCATCTTCGCGATCAACTTCGCGATCGGCGTGGCGACGGGCCTGATCCTCGAGTTCGAGTTCGGCACGAACTGGTCGAACTACTCCCATTTCGTCGGCGACATTTTCGGTGCCCCGCTGGCCATCGAGGGCATTATGGCCTTTTTCCTGGAAGCTACGTTTTTCGCCGTGATGTTTTTCGGCTGGAACAAGGTATCGAAAGGCTTTCATCTGGCATCCACTTGGATCACGGCCATCGGCGCCAATCTCTCGGCGCTGTGGATTCTGGTAGCTAACGCATGGATGCAGTCGCCCGTCGGCACGACGTTCAACGTCGAGACCGCCCGTCAGGAGATGACCTCGTTCTGGGACGTGGTGCTGTCGCCGGTGGCGATCAACAAGTTCTTCCACACGGTCACGTCTGCCTACGTGCTGTCGGCCGTCGTAGTCGTCGGCATCAGCGCATGGTATCTGCTGCGCAAACGCGAGGAGCTGTTCGCGCGCAGGAGCATCGTCGTCGCATCGGTGTTCGGGCTGTTCTTCTCGCTGATGGCCGCGATGACGGGCGACGGTTCGGCCGTGCAGGTGGCCCGGACGCAGCCGATGAAGCTGGCGGCCATGGAAGCCCTCTACGACGGGCGCCAAGAGGCGGGACTGGTCGCGGTCGGAGCGCTCCGACCGGTCGACAGGACCGTCCGCACGAGCGACGACAGCGCGTTCGCATTCCGGATCGAAATTCCGAAAATGCTGTCTCTGATGGCTTTCCGCGACGCGAACGCCTTCGTTCCGGGCATCAACGATCTGGTATACGGTAACGAAAAGTACGGCATTCCGTCGACCGAGCAGCGCATGGAACTCGGACGGGAGGCCCTCGAGACGCTCGAAGGCTACCGCGAGGCACGCCGGACAGGCGACGAGCAGGAGCAAGCCCGATTCGAAAAGCTGTTCGATCCGGACGATCCCGCCGGAAAGGCTTTCATCGAGAAGCAGTTCGCTTCGATCGGATACGGATTTCTCAAGGAGCCGACCGACGTCGTTCCGAACGTGCCGACGGTCTTCTATTCGTTCCGCGTGATGGTCGCTCTGGGCGGCTACTTCATCCTGCTGTTCGCCGCCATCCTGTTCTTCTGCTACCGGCGCACGCTGGCCGGCAAACGGTGGATGCTGTACGCGATGTTGTGGTCGATCCCGCTGGCCTATCTCGCGTCGGTGTCGGGCTGGATCGTCGCCGAGGTAGGACGCCAGCCGTGGACCATTCAGGACCTGCTGCCGACCGTAGCCTCCGTCTCGAGAATCAACACCGGCTCGCTGATAACGGCCTTCTTCCTGTTCGTCGTGCTGTTCACGACGCTGCTGATCGCCGAGCTGATGATCATGACGCGGCAAATCCGCATCGGGCCCGAGCCCCCCGACGCGCACGCCGCACAAGAACGAACCTCTATCGACAACCAATAACGGAAAGAGCTATGGATACGGTACATATTTTCCTGCAACACTACTGGTGGTTCATCATCTCGCTGCTCGGGGCGCTGCTGGTCTTCCTGCTGTTCGTACAGGGCGGACAAGCGATGCTCTACACGATCGGACGCACCGAAACGGAACGCAACCTGATCGTCAACTCGCTGGGACGGAAATGGGAACTCACGTTCACGACGCTCGTCACGTTCGGCGGAGCCTTCTTCGCGTCGTTCCCGCTCTTTTACAGCACGAGCTTCGGCGGGGCCTTCTACGTCTGGATGCTGATCCTGCTCGTATTCGTCATTCAGGCCGTCTCGTACGAGTACCGACGCAAGCCGTCGAACTTTCTGGGCGAAAAGACGTTCAACGCCTTTCTGATCGTCAACGGCATAGCGGGGACTTTCCTGCTCGGAACGGCCGTAGGCACGCTGTTCTTCGGCGCGCAGTTCACGGTCGACCGGGCCAACTTCGCGAGCACGGACGGATTCAACACCATCTCGCAGTGGGCCACCCCCTGGTACGGACTCGACGCGCTGGCCGACCCGCGCAACATTCTGCTGGGACTGGCCGTTCTGTTCCTTTCGCGCGTACTCGGCCTGCTCTACTTCATGAACAACATCGACGAGCAGAGCATTTTCGACCGGTCGCGGCGTCACCTACGCTGGAACGCGGCGGCATTCGTCGCGACGTTCGTGGCCTTTCTGGTCACGCTGCTGCTCGCCCGGGGCTGGGCGGTCGATCCGGCAAGCGGCCGGATCAGCGAGGAGCCGTACAAGTATCTGCACAACCTGCTTGCGATGCCGGTCGTTTTCGTGCTGCTGGTCGCAGGTATCCTCTCTGTGCTGTGGGGCATCGCCGAGGGGCTGTTCCGCCGGGGCCGCCGGGGTATCTGGTTCGCCGGCGCGGGCACGGTGCTGACCGTGCTCTGTCTGCTGCTGACAGCCGGGTACAACGATACGGCCTACTACCCCTCGCTGACCGATCCGCAGAGCTCCCTGACGATCTACAACAGCTCCTCGAGCCGGTTCACGCTCTATGTGATGAGCATCGTCTCGCTGCTCATCCCGTTCGTGGTCGCCTACATTTGGTATGTCTGGCGGTCGATGAACCGGGTGAGAATCTCCGAGAAGGAGCTCGGCAAGGAGGATCATCCGTACTGACGTCCTTCGAGCATCCGGGATAACAAGCCGCATTTCGTCAGTACGAATCCCGTCGGTTTTTCGGCCATAGAGCGTCTCACCGTCCGATGCGGCAAAAGAATTGCTGTCGTTCCGAATACGACATCTCCTGCAAAGAATTTAAAAATTATCCGACATGAATAGCACTACGCCAAAAACCGGCAAAATCCTGGTGGTCGGCAGCACGAACACCGACATGGTCGTCAAGACGGACCATCTGCCGCGGCCCGGAGAGACCGTTCTGGGCGGCACGTTCCTGATGAACCCGGGCGGGAAAGGCGCCAACCAAGCCGTAGCGGCGGCACGGCTCGGAGCCGAAGTCACGTTCGTCTGCAAGACGGGCAACGACCTGTTCGGCGTTACCACCCGTCAGCAGCTCGCCGAGGAGGGAATCGATACCTCGTTCGTTTTCACCGACCCGCACGAGCCGTCGGGCGTCGCGCTGATCGCGGTGGACAACCGGGCCGAAAACACGATCGTCGTCGCATCGGGAGCCAACGCCAGCCTGTTGCCGCTGGACATCAACAAGGCCCTTGCGGCGATCGACGCGTGCGATCTGGTCCTGATGCAGCTCGAAACTCCGATGCCGACCATAGAGTACGTCGCATCGCTGGCCGCCGAGCGAGGCAAGCGGGTCGTGCTGAATCCGGCGCCGGCCGCCACGCTGTCGGAACAATTGCTGAAAAATCTTTATCTGATAACGCCGAACGAAACCGAGGCCGAGTTGATTACGGGCATCCCGGTCAGGGACGAGCGCTCGGCCGAGCAGGCCGCACGGACGATTCATCGGGCGGGCGGGCGGCACGTGATCGTCACGCTCGGCAAGAAGGGAGCGCTGCTGTGCGAAGGCGGACGTTGCGAGGTGATCCCGGCCCATCGGGTCGAAGCGGTCGACACGACGGCCGCGGGCGACGTATTCAACGCCGGGCTGGTCGTAGCGCTATCGGAAGGAAGGAACCTGACCGACGCGGTCCGTTTCGGCGCCAAGGCCGCCGCTATCTCCGTGACACGCATGGGAGCACAGGCGTCGGCTCCGTACCGCAGCGAAACGGACGCGTTTTACGGATAAAACTACCCTGTATCCTCTCGGATCGCAGAGATCGGCCTGAGAGCGCAGGAAGAAATACGAGGGGCCCCGACGGGACCGTGCCGGCATGATCCGAAGCGCGCGAATGCAGGCGCGACGGCGTCGGGAACGCACGCATCCGAAACGAAAACGGGAATACGGCGGACGAACCGGCTCCCTACGGCGAGCGAGCGGACGTCCAGAAAGATCGATCGAACCTTAAAAACCGAATAACCATGTACATCGTAAACAATTACACGCTGGCCGTAATTTTCTGCGTCGTGACGATGCTTTGCTGGGGCTCGTGGGGCAATATGCAGAAACTGGCCTCGAAAACGTGGCGGTACGAGTATTTCTACTGGGACTACGTGATCGGCGTACTGCTGTTCTCGATTCTGTCGGCCTTCACGCTCGGCAGCATCGGAAGCGAGGGACGCAGCTTTCTGCCCGATCTGGCTCAGGCCGACCGGAACAGCCTCGGCAGCGCCTTTCTGGGCGGCGTCGTGTTCAACGCCGCCAACATCCTGCTGGCGGCCGCCATCGCAATCAGCGGGCTGTCGGTAGCCTTTCCGGTAGGTATCGGACTGGCGCTCGTGCTGGGCGTGCTGGTCAACTACTTCGGCGAGGCGAAAGGCCAGCCTCTGTTTATCCTCCTCGGCGTCGTGCTGATCGTCGTGGCGATCGTGCTCAACGGCATGGCGTACCGGAAAATGCTGAAAGGTACGCAGAAAGTACCGGCCAAGGGGATCGGCATCTCCATCGCGGCCGGAATCATCATGGCGTTCTTCTACCGCTTCGTCGCGGCCTCGATGGACCTGACCGACTTCGCCCATCCGGCCGCCGGCAAGCTGACTCCCTACACGGCGGTTTTCGTATTCGCAGTCGGAGTGTTCGCCAGCAACTTCATTTTCAACACGATCGCCATGAAAAGACCGGTCGAGGGCCCTCCGATCCGAATCGGAGGCTATTTCCGGGGCTCGGCAGGCACGCACATGGTCGGCATGGTCGGCGGAATGATCTGGTGTCTGGGCCAGTCGTTCAGCATGATCGCGTCGGGACAGGCCGGAGCGGCCATATCGTACGGTCTGGGGCAAGGCGCGACGCTCGTCTCCGCGCTTTGGGGCATTCTGGTATGGAAAGAGTTCCGGAGCGCTCCGGCCGTATCGAAACGCCTGAACCTAATGATGTTCATCCTGTTCGTCATCGGACTCGGCTTCCTCGTTTACGCCGGAGCGTAGCCGGACGAAACGCAACGACGTACGGCCGTCTTCCGACGGCCGTACGTCGTTGTATGGGTTTCACAGACTGAAGGATTTCCGCATTCACGATTGCCAAACTGCCCGTCCCCCATAACAGAGGGCCGCAAGTCGGAAGGACCGAAAATCCGCCGGTTTTCCGAAAGCAGAAATCAAAGCCGGGTAACGGAATCCGGAACCGAGCTCCTTTTTCGAGACAATGTCCGCATACGGCCCATACCGCTCCCGTCTTGCAAAACCGAATTCTCCGGGTCGTTTCGAAAACGACCCGGAGAACCGCCGACCGAGTCGATAAGACGAAACACGGGGTAGCCGTTACTCCTTTTCGATCAGATACTTCCAAAACCGTGCGGGCATCTGCCGGCGTTGCAAGCGAGGATTGAGCCGTTCGGGAATCGCCAGCGCGTCGAAGTAGCTTTTCCACAAACGCTGGAAGGCAAGCTCGTCGGCATCGAGCAGATCGTCCGTCAACCGCTCGGACGGAGCGTCGGAAAGGCTTTCGAAAACGACCTCGCGGACCTCGTGCAAATCGTAGGCATAACCGTAACGCCGTTTCAGATCATAAACGAGCCATCTCTGGTCGGCGAAGCGATCATGGAAATAACCGACAGCGAGCGGCAGCGCATTGCACTTGGGCGATACGGGAGCATAATAGGAACCATCGGCCATCTTGCGCAAGCGGGCGAACTGAATCAGATGGTGCGCCTCGCGGGAAACCGTGCGGGCGATGTCGTGCACGGCGAGCACGTCCGCGTCGGTGAAGTCGGCCGACTTCCGTTCCGGCGAATCGAATATCTTACGCATATAGCGCAGCAGTAATTCGTCGGCCCCTACGGACTCGGACAACCAGACGTGGAGGAGCATGTTGCGAAGACGCCGGGGCAGCTTCTTCCGCAACCCCTTCCATACCCGCTCCGCCCGGACCGGATCGGTCGTCGAGTCGAGCACCTCCCGGGCGAACATCGGGACCGGCTCGCCCGGACCGATCAGGCGCTCGGGAAAACTCTTTCGGGAATAGGCGTCGAACACGACGGTGAGCAACCCCTCGAACGTTCGGTCGTACCGGAAAACAATCATGCGTTCGACTCCATTATTCGGGAAATGCAAGCGTTAGCTGGCTGCCGTCGAGCGCGGCGCGGGACGGAACCTTAGCCGTCAGTATCCGTCGCAAATGCTCGGGCCGCACCTCGTTGATCGTCCGCGCAGGCAGCTCTCCGCAAGCGATGAAGTACTGCGCCTTTTTCACGACGACGCCCATTTTCTTCAGCGCCGAAAGCGTGATGCGGCCGAAGCGGCGAGACGAGACGATCAGCTTGGCCGACTTGACGCCGATCCCCGGCACGCGCAGAATCATGGCGTAGTCGGCCCGGTTCAGGTCGACCGGGAACGCCTCCGGATGACGGAGAGCCCACGCCAGCTTCGGGTCGATCTCCAAATCGAGCTGCGGATGCGCGTCATCGGCGATTTCGTCCGGACGGAACCCGTAGAAGCGCATCAGCCAATCGGCCTGATAAAGCCGGTTCTCGCGCACCAGCGGCGCTTGCTTGAGCGCCGGCAAACGGTTGTCGTAAGCGTTGACCGGAATAAAGCCCGAGTAATAGACCCGTTTCATCGACGGGCGCTCGTACAACGAGGAAGCCAGCCTGAGAATCTGGCTGTCGCTCTCGTCGGTCGCCCCGACGATCATCTGCGTGCTCTGCCCGGCCGGCGCAAAGCGGGGCGCGTGGCGGAACAGACGGCGTTCCTCGGCGCTCGCAAGCACGCCCTGCTGAATATAGCCCATCGGCGCATAGACGCTCGCATGGTTCTTCTCGGGCGCCAGTCGCCGCAGATTCTCGTCGGTCGGAATCTCGACGTTGACGCTCAGACGGTCGGCGTAGAGGCCCGCCTCGTGCACCAGTTCGGCACTCGCCCCCGGGATACTCTTCATATGAATGTAGCCGTTGAAACGATGCACGGTCCTCAGCTCGCGAACCACCCGGACCATCCGCTCCATCGTGTAGTCGGGGTTACGCAGCACGCCGGAACTGAGAAACAGGCCCTCGATGTAGTTGCGGCGGTAGAACCCGATCGTCAGATCGACCAGCTCGCCGACCGTGAACGAGGCCCGGCGGATGTCGTTGCTGCGGCGGTTGATGCAATAGGCGCAATCGTAGACGCAATGGTTCGTCAGCATGATCTTGAGCAGCGAAACGCAACGCCCGTCGGCCGTGAACGTATGGCATATGCCCCACCCCGACGCGCTTCCCACGCCCCCTTCTCTGTGACGGCGGGTCACGCCGCTCGAAGCGCAGGAAACGTCGTACTTGGCCGACTCGGCCAGCACGGTGAGCTTATCCAGAATACCGCTTTTCATACGAGACAAAGAAAAGCATTCCGGAGGGATTTTCCGCTTCGGACCCGGACGTTTTCCTTGGAAAAAATCGGGCGGAAAGATAAGCGGAACACAGTCAGAAGAATACATTTTCCCTAAACGGGCGACCGTCGTGCCGCCCGGAACCGCCTCGGCTCCGAGGAAAAGACAAAGGCGCAAACAATTAATTGACAAGAACATAAAACGAACCGAATACCGGACGAATGAAACAACAGACTCACTACGAGCGAAAAAGTTCTCCGGCAGGGTAAACACCCCATATCTATGTCTCCAGCGATGCGAAGCCCTTATGCTACGAAAAAGCAGAAGTCGTTCCCAAGGGACGAGAAACGAACCGGTCCTCGCAACGAGTCATCCGCCCGTCCGCTGTCGCAAAAGCAGCATTCCGCCCCGCATGCCCGAAACCTCGGAGCCGTCGCCCGCTTCATGCTATCGTCCGCGGGACATCGCCGACCGGAGCGGCCCGGACACAAAAAAGCCGGAATCTTTTCCGGTCCCGGCCCTATCGTTGCCCGTAGCCGAACGCAACGCTATTCGGCGGACGGCTGGGCCTGCATGACCATCAGCAGTTCGCCGTCGCGCATCAGCATCAGCAGATCGCCGTCGATACGGTACGAGTCGATACGGTCCAGTTCTTTGATAAATCGGTCTTCCTGCGCCTGATCGGGACAAAAGGCCCGCGTCGAGGCGACAGACTCGATTTTCATGCCGCCCTTGTCGGTCACCGAATAGTTGCCCATGATCGAATTGCAGTCGCCACGGCCGCCGAACCGGCCCTCCTCGGTGCCGAAAACCAGCCGGTAGTTGTCCTTGGCCTGAAAAGGCCGTCCTTGCCATTCGACGAGCGACCAGGTAGTTCCCGTCAAGGGCTTGGCATTTTTCCTGCCCTTGCGGCAGGAGCAGCAAGCGGCTACCGACACGGCCAGCGCAGCAATCAGCAGTAAACGCACTGTAGTCTTCATAATTCCTTTTGTTTTTCCTATATAGTTATTGAATAAATTTCAGCGCAAAAATACGAAATATTTCAAAGAGCAGGAACGTACCTGCACGGTTTTACCCTAAATTTGCGAAAACCGAACTCGTCACACACCGAGCTATGAAAAGAATCATCTCCACTTCGGCGGCCCCGGCTGCCGTGGGTCCCTACTCTCAGGGAGTCGAGGCATCGGGCGCCACGCTGTACGTCTCGGGCCAGCTCCCGATCGACCCGGCCGACGGTACGATGCCCGATACCGTCGAGCAGCAGACCGAGCAGGCGCTGCGAAACGTCGAAGCGATCCTCCGCGAAGCGGGATACTCGCTCTCGGACGTCGTCAAATCGGTCGTCCTGCTTGCCGACATGAACGACTTCGCCGCAATGAACTCCGTCTACGCGCGTTTCTATGCAAAAGACATGCCCGCCCGCGTCTGCTACGAGGTAGGGCGTCTGCCGATGGGCGCCCGCGTCGAAATCGAAACGATCGCGGTCAAGTAGCGAGCGGACTCCGACGCGAATGTCTTCCAACGGAGCGGCCAGAGCCGTTTCGGGAACAGGCATGCCCCGATGCGTAAAAGGGACGGACATTCGACAAAGATCCGGGAAACAGGCCGAGCTTCGCAAAAAGCCTGTCCGCAGACGTGAGGCAGAACACATGCCAAGCGCAGCCCGGAATCAGCCGGATTTCAGTCCGAAAGCTCCTTGGCTGAAACAGAGACGGATCGGGCCGTAAAAAATGAAAGACCGGACCGTACATCCGTCCGGAATCCGTTTTACGATCCCAGACGCAGCTCATGCGAATCGTAAGACCCGCTTGAAGCGACGGCAGGCATAATGCGGCATTCCCCTGAACAGACGAGCTCCTTCGGTCTGCGGACCGAAATCCGGCCGGACAAGCGAACGCTCGTCCGCGATGGCAAACGGCCTGTCAGCAGACGGCAGAGAAACCGCAAACGTAGCAAAAGGAGAGCCGGGCCGTATCAGACCGGGCGACGATTGTGAATCGCGTGGGCAATAGTCAGCTCGTCGGCATAGTCGAGCTCATCGCCGAAGCCGATACCTCGGGCGATCGACGTAACGCGCACACCCTCGCAGGAGGAGAGACGCCGCGTAATGTAGAAAGAGGTCGTCTCGCCCTCGACCGTCGTGCTCAGCGCGAGAATCACTTCGCGCACATCGCCCCGGGCGATACGGTCGAGCAGCAGGTCGATCTTCAGGTCCGAAGGGCCGATGCCCTGCATGGGCGAGATCACGCCGCCCAGCACGTGATACAGCCCGTTATACTGACGGGTATTCTCGATCGACAGCAGGTCCTTGACCTGCTCGACGACGCAGACGGTCGACGCATCGCGCGACGTATCGGCGCAAATCTCGCAGAGATCGTCGTCCGACAGATTGTTGCACCGGGAGCAATAGCGTATGTCGGTCCGGAACCGGGAAATCGATTCGGACATCAGCTCCACGTCGCGGGGCTCCATGCGCAGCAGATGCATAGCCAACCGCATCGCCGTGCGTCTGCCGATACCCGGCAGGCGGGACAGCTCCGATACGACCTCGTCCAAAAGTTTCGACATATCGGCTAATCGATCATTTCGATGGCCGAAGCCTGAATCCAACCCTTGTTTCCGTCGGCGATCACGATTTCGCGCCAGTCCCCCAGCGAGTTGCGGACGCCGACCTTAGTGCCCTCATGCAGCACGAAAATATCGGTGCTCGAAGCGTCGGGCGAGCTTTTGACCGGCGCGGCCGAGCTCATGACGACCGCCTCGTCGGGATGCAGGCGGGCCTTGCGCCCGGCCGACGCGTACGCGACCGAAACGACGAAAAGCAACAGCGAGACGAGCGCTCCGCAGAATCCGGCTTTCTGGAACGAAACACGCCTCAACAACAGGTACACGCCCGTGCAGAAAAGCATCAGCGCGAAAAACACGAGGCTCAGCACGGCCCACGTGTTGCTCCCGACGGAACGCCCGAGCGACACGATCCACCGCTTGACGAAAAAGACGGGAACCGACTCGATACGATCCTGCGTGCGGGCTTCGGCGATCGACAGGTTGTAGCGGATATCCTCGTCGCCCGGAGCGAGCCTGAGCGCCTTCCGGTAATTGAGTATGGCCCGCCCGTTCATACCCCGCTTGAAATAGGCGTTGCCGAGATTCAGGTAGAGCTGAGCGCTCTCGTACCCTTCGCCGAGCAACCGCTCGTACCCCTCCGTGGCAGCCGGATAGTCGGCATTGACGTAAGCCGTATTGGCGTCGTTCCATATCTTCTCCGTATCGAGCGGGGCAGCGGCCCGGACGCACAGGCCCGACAACAGCGCCAGCACAAGAAATATCCTTTTCATCGCCATTACTTTTTAATCAGGGACTCGAATTTCGACAGCATCCGCACGGCCTCGCCGTACAGCTCGGTCATCTGCACGGAGGCCGAAGGAGAATACTGCGCGTACTCGCAATCGGAAATGATGCCGATATAGTGGTTGGCCAGCTCGGCGGAAATATCGCGGCGAAGCAATTCCTCGCGGATATTGTCCTTGGTAAGATTGGCCACCGGAATGTTCAGCTTGTCGCTCATGTACCCCCACAGCGCCCGAAGCATCTCCTCGTAGAACTGCTTCTCCTCGCGAGCCGCCATATGATCGTGCGCGGCACGCAAACGCTGGAGAGCGACCTTGCTCGCCTTGCGATTGCGCACCAGCGTCACGTTCTGCAAGTCGCGCAGATGCTTTTTCAAGTAAAGGTAAACCGCGACGAACAAAGCCAACAGCACGGCAAGCATCCCGAAGTAGGCGGCGCTCCCGAACAGCAGGCTTCCCTTGCGCGAAAGGCCCGAGTCGCCGAGCCGGATGAACCGTATGTCGCTGTCGAGGATTTTCAGGTCCTCCCGGCCGATGCCGCTGACGATCCCCCCGCCGGAGCTTCCGCCCGTCGAATCGGGCAGCACTTCGACTCCGAAAGGCGATGTAGTCAGCGTGACGTACTTGGCCGCATCGGGATCGAAATAGCTGAACTCGACCGGAGGAATCGAATAATTGCCCTCCGCCCGGGGAATAAAAGGAAACTCGAACTGTTTGTAGCCGGATATGCCCGAGGCATTATGGCTGAGGCTCTCGGTCGACTTCCCGTTGCCGTAGGACTCGAACGAGGCGGGCAGCTCGGGCTTCGGAGCCTGAATCAGCGGCAGATTACCGCTTCCCGACAACTTGAGCAGATAGGTATCGGAAGCATTGGCCGTTACGGTCTGCTTGTCGAGGCTGCCGTTGAGTTGGAACTTGCCGACCGCGCCGTTGAAAGAGGCCGGCGCGCCGGCGGGAAAATCCCTGACCGTCACCGGTACGGGCGCTGCCGACAGATTCTTGCGCACCTCCTGCACCGACTGGCCGCCGAAGAAATCGTCGAAAAGCGACTGGCTGTGGCTACGCGACTGAACGACGATCTGTGCGACGACCGTCATGCTGCTCTGCTCGATATGCAGCGTACCCGACTGCTGAGGGTAAAGCAGCACCTCTTTCACGACACGGGCGTCGTAGACCTTGCCGTTCAGCGTCTCCCGCTGCCAACTGTAACCGTCTACGTTGAGCTCCTGCGCCCAAAAACCGTTGAAAGCAGGATACTTGACGCTCTCTATTCCGCTCAGTTGCACCCGCGTATAAAGTTTGAAGGCTACCCGTACGGGCTGCCCCTTGTAGACATTGTTCCGATTGACGGTCACCCGCAGCAGGATATCGTCCGGAGCCAGCTTGCCGCTCCGAGCTTCGGCATCCGCTTTCTTATCCGCGCCTCCGGCGGAAGCGCCGCCCTGCCCCGGCATCGCTTCGCCCGACACCACCTCGATCGTCAGCGGCTGGGTCGAGTAGGTTTTGCCTTCGACCTGTACGGATGCGGCCGAGATGGTAGCCAGCCCCTCGTTCTGGGCTTGCAGGACATAGGTATAGGTAAACGAAACCGTCTTGCTGACATGGCCGTTGACGATCGACACGGAAGTCCCCTCCGAGGTCGTCGGGCCGGCCAGCACGTCGAACCCGCCGAATGCGGGAGGCGTAAACCCGTCGGGCTTGGCATTCACCGTAAACTCGATCCGGAAAGCCTCGCCCACGGCCACCACGCCCGGAGCGCCGACCTCGAAGTCGACTTTCTGGGCCCGCGCCGGAAAGGTCAGCGACAGCAACGCCGCCACCGCAAGCAGGTATTTCATCGCACGTAACATATTTGAACAGATCAATTAGCTGCAAAAATAACGGTTTTTAGCAAAACGGAAAATCCGACCCGCTATTTCGGACAAACTCCTGATAGAACGTAACCGACTCTCTTTTTATTATACCCTCACGATCCGTTCCCCGATGTCCCGATCCGGGGTTCTATATCCATGATGCAAAACAGCCGGAGGGCGCTCCGAGAATCATTCTCGGAGCGCCCTCCGGCCAACTTTCCGACTTCTTGCAAAAACGAAGTCCTATTTCTTGAACTCGGCGAAGAAATCGTTGCCCTTGTCGTCGACGATGATAAAGGCGGGGAAGTCTTCGACGTAGATCTTGCGCACGGCCTCCATGCCCAGCTCGGGAAAATCGACCACTTCGACTTTCTTGATGCTGTTGCGGGCCAGCACGGCGGCCGGACCGCCGATCGAGCCGAGATAAAAGCCCCCGTGCTTCCGGCAGGCATCGGTCACGGCCTGCGAGCGGTTGCCTTTGGCCACCATCACGAGCGAGCCGCCGTGATCTTGGAACAGGTCGACATAGGGGTCCATACGGCCGGCGGTCGTCGGGCCGAAGCTACCCGAAGCCATGCCCTGCGGCGTCTTGGCCGGACCTGCATAATAGATCGGATGATTCTTGAAATACTCGGGCATCGGCTTGCCTTCGTCGAGCATCTGCTTGATGCGGGCATGGGCGATGTCGCGCGCGACGATCAGCGTGCCTTTCAGGTTCAGGCGCGTCTTGACAGGGTATTTCGACAGAATCTCGCGCACCTTGTCCATTCCCTCGTCCAGATCGATGTCGACGGCAGGCTTCATGCCCGGAGCGGTCTTGGGCAGGAAACGGGCCGGATTTTTCTCGAGCTGCTCGAGGAAAATGCCGTCCTCGGTGATCTTGGCCTTCACGTTGCGGTCGGCGCTGCAGCTCACGCCGATGCCTACGGGACACGAGGCCGCATGGCGCGGCATGCGTATCACGCGCACGTCGTGCACGAGGTATTTGCCGCCGAACTGGGCACCCACGCCGCTCTCCTGACAGATTTTAAGCACCTTTTCCTCCCATTCCAGATCGCGGAACGCACGGCCGCCCTCGTTGCCCGACGTGGGCAGATGGTCGAGGTATCCGGCCGAAGCCTTCTTGACGGCGGCGAGGTTGGCCTCGGCCGACGTACCGCCGATCACAATGGCCAAATGGTACGGAGGACAGGCCGACGTGCCGAGGTCCATGATATGGGTCTTGATGAACTCGGTCAGCGACTTCTCGTTCAGAAGCGCCTTGGTCTGCTGGTACAGGAACGTCTTGTTGGCCGAGCCCCCTCCCTTGGTGATGAACAGGAAGCTGTACGCATTACCCTGAGTCGCGTACAGGTCGATCTGGGCCGGAAGGTTCGTGCCGGTGTTCTTTTCCTCGGTCATCGTGAAAGGAACGACCTGAGAATAGCGCAGGTTGCGGTCGCGGTATGTCTCGTAGATACCCTTCGAGAGCATCTCGGCGTCGTTGCAGCCCGTATAGACGTCCTCGCCCTTCTTGCCGATCACGATGGCCGTACCGGTATCCTGACAGGTCGGCAACTCGCCTTCGGCGGCGACCGTCTGATTGAGCAACATCGTATAGGCGACGAACTTGTCGTTGTCGGTCGCTTCCGGATCGTCCAGAATGCGCGTCAGTTTCTGCAGATGCGACGCGCGCAGGTAGAACGACACGTCGGCGATCGCCTCGCGCGCCAGCAGTTCCAGACCCTCGGGGGCCACCTTCAGAATGCGGCGGCCGTCGCATTCGACCGTTTTCACGTAATCCTTCGTAAGCAGGCGGTATTCCGTCGTATCCTCCGACAGCGGGAACGGTTCCTGATAAATGAATTCAGCCATATAGTCTCTGTTTTAAAAATTCCACACGGACAAAGGTAAGAATTGTTTTCCGTTTGTTAGTCCGCTAACGGTAAAAATCTCGCCGTTTCGTTTGGCCGTTTCGTCCGGCCGTTTCGGAATAATTTCTGCCCGGCAAAGCCGAACGGAACGGGAAGCGTTCGCCTGCCGGAGGCGACAAGCGCAAACGCGCGCCGAAGCGCCGGACAAACGCTCGCCCCCTCCCCCTATCCTCCCGGACGCAAAAGATATAGAGACCGGGCGACACGGCGCGGAACATCCTGCGGCACGGCCGCCCGGGCGGGACCGGACAGTTCGAGCCCGGAGCGGACCGGACTACCAGCGGAAAAGCCTTCGACTCAAGACAAAGTATTGCGGATTGATTATTTTTTGCTACCTTTGCGGCACATTTTGTACAAACGATTAATTCAACCGATTATGAATCATTACGAAACCGTTTTCATTGCCACTCCGGTTCTGTCTGACGTCCAGACGAAGGAACTGTTCGGCAAATTCCAAGGTGTCATCACCGAGAACGGCGGTCAGATCGTCTCCTCCGAGGATTGGGGACTGCGCAAGCTGGCCTATCCGATCCAGAAGAAGACCACCGGCTTTTACTACCTGATCGAGTTCGAGGGCGAAGGCGACCTCGTCGAGAAGCTCGAGACCCAGTACCGCCGCGACGAGCGCGTGATCCGTTTCCTGACCTTCAGAATGGACAAATACGCCGTCGAATACGCAGAAAAACGCAGAAACAAGAACAAATCAAAACAGGAGTAAACAGTCATGGCACAGAATCAATCGGAAATCAGATACCTCAACCCGCCTACCGTAGAGGTCAAAAAGAAAAAATACTGCCGTTTCAAGAAAGCCGGCATCAAATACGTCGACTACAAGGACGCGGAGTTTCTCAAGAAATTCCTCAACGAGCAGGGCAAACTGCTGCCCCGCCGCCTGACCGGTACCTCGCAGAAGTACCAGAAGAAGGTGGCTACCGCCGTCAAGCGTGCCCGTCATTTGGCCATGCTGCCTTTCGTAACCGACATGTTCAAATAATCTAAACCGGAGGATACACTATGGAAGTCATTCTGATCAAGGACGTAGACAAGTTGGGCTATGCAAACGACATCGTGGACGTACGCCCCGGTTATGCGAACAACTACCTGATCCCGCAGGGTTTGGCCAAAAGCGCGACGGCTTCGGCCCGCAAAATACTGGCCGAGAACCTCAAGCAGCAGGCCCACAAGGAAGCCAAGCTGGTAGGCGACGCCGAGGCACTCGCGGCCAAGATCGCCGAAACCTCGCTGAAGCTGACGGCCAAGGCCGAGGAAGGACGCATTTTCGGATCGATCACGGCGGCTCACCTGGCCGAAGCCCTCGAAGCCAAGGGCATCACGGTGGATCGCAAGAGCATCTCGCTGGATGCAGTGAAGACGATAGGAGCCTACGAAGCCTCTGTCAAAATCTACAAAGGAATCTCCGCGACCGTTCATTTCGAGGTGGTCGCCGAAGAGTAAGGCAGAGCCTTCTAATAAGTATAAAAGACAGAGCCCCGTTTCTCAGGAAACGGGGCTCTGTCTTTACGCTACCGCCAAAACCGTCCGACAAATTTTCCGGTCGGCCGAAGCAGCCCGTCCGAGAAACGGCAGCCATTTCGACAAGCGACTCTCCGGAGCCTGCGGCCGATCGAGAAAACGGCAGGCAATCCATAACGGCCCGAACGCTCTGTCGTCCCGGTTACGGTCCGAACGGTCGTCGAACGGCTCCGGACGCAGACGAACCGAGGTCTCTTACGAAACCGTCAGACCGCTCGCGGATCGTCCGCCATCCGGTCTATGAACCGCAGCAAGTGCTCGCGAAGACTGTCCTTCTCGCCCAAAGACAATTTCTTCTTCAGACGACGGCGCTTGCGGTAGACGGACTCGGTACGGATGTCCAGAACCTGCGCGATCTCCGAGGACGACAAGCCGACGATAATCATGCAGCAAAGACGAACGTCGTCGACCGACAACTGTGGATAAACCTCCGAAAGGCCCACCGGCAGATCGTCGTAAATCTGATCGATGATTCGAGCCAGCTCGGGCCAGCTATTCGGAGTCAGCGAGAATCGGTCGATCAAACGAGCGACCTGCTGTCCGTCAAGATCGTCTTCCTGCTCTCCTGCCCGCTTCAACTCGCTGATATGACGTTGCACCTCCAAATGCCGTAACAGCAGCTGGCGCGATTCGCCCAGTTTCGAGCGCATGCGCTCGAGCCTCAATTCGGTCTGCTGACGGCTGATCGTCTCGCCCTGTAACTGCAAGCGGACCCGCTGCGTCTCGTTCTCCTGACGCCGGCGGTCGGACTCGGCCTGCAAAATCCGCCGGTCGCGGCGAGAGACGGCCACGAAGTAGAGGCAAAGACCGCCCAGAAGCGCCGCCAGACAAAGCGACAGAACCAGCCACAGATTACGCCTTTGGAGCAACAGCCGGTTACGCTCGCCGGCGAGCTGCAAGTTATCGGAATCCTTGCGTATCTCGGAGATCAGGTTCTCCTGAACGAAGTCCGTCAGAAAATCCTTGTATCTGTGGGCGCTGTCGGCAGCCACCAGCGCGAACTCCCGGTTCCCGGCCTTCTCCTCGATTTGTCTCAGAACGAGATACGCGCCGCATATCTTGGCCGTGTCCTTCCTCCGCTTGAAAACGGAAAGTCCTTTCAGCAAAGTCCTTCGGGCGTCGAGCACCTTGTTCTGCTCGAGGTAGACATCGGCCAGCAAAAGGCGCATCTCAGGGGTCGTATCCCGGCTCCACGCAATCGCCCGATTGAAATAATCATAGGCCGAATCGAGCCTGTTCTCGTATTTGAAAACGTTCCCTATACTGTATTCAAAATTCGAGAGCATGGCCGTATCGCGGAGAATCCCGGATATCCGAAATCCCTCCCGGAAATAATATCGGGCGCTGTCGTAGCGGTGCAGGTAAAAGTGCACGTACCCCGTACGACCGGCGGCCCGAACCTGCAAATCCAACCGTCCCAGCCGTTTGAAAATCTCGTAGGCCCGGCGATACTTGTCGAATGCCAGTTCGTCCTCGTACTGCATTTCATAGACGGCTCCCATGTCGGAAGAGATTTGGCCGCGAAGAAGCAAATTATCCGCAGGCGCGTAACGTTCTGCCTCGAGCAGGGGAAGCAACCATTGGCGGAAATGGGATCTCGACTTGTAATGGAGACGGCTCATATAAAGAGATGCCCGTGCACGGTGCAGGCTGTCGTCGGTCGCATGGAAGTATGCGTACACATGCCGAACCAGCGAGTCGGGCAGCGGCTTACCCCTAATGCTGTAAGACCTGAGCGTCAGCAGATCGTACAGGGCCCGATCCTCGGAAGAGAGGCTGTCGGGAGACCCGACCTCCGACAATAGCCGGAAAATATCCGACGGTACCGTGTCGAAACGAGCCTCGGCCTCGAGCATCCGATGCCGAACCGAACGGTCGTCGCAACCGCTCCAGAAGCAAGGGAAAAACAGCAGAAAAATGCAAAGACGGGTGAAATTTCGCATATGATCGTCCATTTAAATCGTCAACTGAACAAATTGACCGTTGCCAAGGCACGAACCCGCAGAGAGACGGCATGCCGCTGCTGCCGCAAGAGACCGCTTTCGGCTGCAGCGCGACGGCCAATCCGCCGGGCGCCACGCAACGCCATCGTCCGGAACGAACGCTCTCAGAAACCGCATTCCGACAATAGAACGACAACCGACATCGACGTTCGTCCGTTCGGTGCAACCGTCGAGAAAAAGACAAAAGGCGAGAAAACAGATGCAGAGACGGGTGAGTTTCGACATAATCGGGTACTAACACTACCCTAAAGATAAACATTTTGACCCGAATACGGCATATTTCGGAAAAATTTCGGAACATCGTCGGACGACAAGACCGAAAACCCGAAAAACGGAGGGCGGCCCGTCGGCCGCCCTCCGCTGCATCCGATCAACCGGCCGAAACCGGAAGGATTCCCTATTTCATATAGAAAACCTCCTTCAGGGGAATCGACACCGGCGAATTGTCGGGATTGACGTCCATGATGTCGGCCATGTAATCCCACCATTTTTTAACGACGGGATTCGTACCCAGATCCTGCGAGCCGCTGTCGCCCGCCTGTTCCTGAACGGCGAACAGCAAATTCGTCTCCTTGTCCCAAAAAATCGAATACTCGCTGACGCCCGTTTCCTTGAGCAGTTTGACCAGCTCGGGCCAGATGGCGCGGTGGCGCTTCTCATACTCAACCTCGCATCCGGGCTTGAGTTTCATTTTGAATGCACATCTCATAATTTCGAAGTTTTATTCGGTTATGGGTTCCGCAGGCGGCAGGCCCGCAAAACCCGAATAGGTTCATGCGGCTAATATCCGAAAGCCATGTTCATCAACGACGGAGCGAAGACCGAGAAGACCAGAATCACTAAGCCGACGACCAGCACGGTAATCGTCTTGCGGTCGCAACCCTTCCACTCCTTGAGCAGAATGCCCCATACGTTCGAGAAGGTGACGTTCAGCGACATCAGAATGCTCCACGAGAAAGCGAGCAGCAGCGGCGAGTCGGCCAAGAAGCTCTTGCCCATTTCCAAGCCGAAGAACTGCGAGTACCACAGTACGCCGGCCAAAGCACAGAAAAGCAGGTTGTTGACCAGTACGCTGCCCGACACGGAGAAATAGTCCCCTCCGGTGTGATTCTTCACGTTCTGCTGAATGCAATAGGCGGCATTGGTCAAAAAGCCGCCGAAAGTTACGAGCAGAATGACCGGCAGACCGGCGAAAAGCGGTTTCACGCCGTTGGAGAGGGCCGCCTCCTTGATCGGGGCTCCCGCATCGAGGCCCAGCGCGAAGCAAGCGCTCATCACGCCGGCCAGCAGCGCTACGAGCAGGCCCTTGGTCAACGCGAAATCCTTGATCGCGGCCTTTTTCTCCTCTTCGGTCATGTTCTTCGAACGCAGCGAGCCGGCATAGCCGATCACGGCGATACCTGCCAGCGTGATGCACACGCCTACGAGCAGGATCAGCCCCTCGCCCCGGAACAGGTTCGTCCCGGCGAAGATGGCCGGCAGCAACGTGCCGAAGCCGGCGCAGGTACCCAGCGAGATCGACTGGCCGAGCGCGACGCCCAGATAGCGCATGCTGAGTCCGAACGTCAGACCGCCGACGCCCCAGAGTACACCGTAAACGATCGATTTAAGCGCTCCGCCCGAGCCGAGCAGCTCGAAAAGCCCCATGCCCTGAGGCACGCCCAGCAGCGCGCCCAGAAACGGGAATACGAGCCATGCGAAAATACCCTGAACGATCCAGAAGCTTTCCCAAGCCCAGCTTTTCACTTTCTTGATGGGCACATAGGAGCTGGATTGCCCGAAGCTTCCTATGGCGATGATCAGTAAGCCCAATAAAATTTCCATAATCCGGCAGTAGTTTTAAGATACGAGCTATCCGCACGCGCGTTTCGCTTGCACGAAACGCACGGCGGATAGTCTCATCGGTTAGCTGTTACTATCTTTTCGAGGTAACTTCCTTCTCGTACTTCTCGATTTCGGCGATGTAGTCTTCGGCCACGGGAACGTTGTTCTGGTAGCAGAAGTAGTCGTAAACGGCAGCCCAAGGCATGCTCTTGGCTTCCTCGAGCACGGCCATGCGCTGGAACAGCTTGCCTTCGGCCTCGTACTCGCGGAGCTTGCCGATCGGAGTCAGCAGGGCCTGAAGGAACGCTTTCTGCGTGGCACGGCTACCTACGACGTAAGCGCCGATGCGGTTGATCGAGGCATCGAAGTAGTCGAGGCCGATATTGGTCTTGCCCAAGGCATTGGCCCATACGATCTCCTGCGCGAGCAACTGCACGCTGTCGTTCAGGATCACGACGTGGTCGCTGTCCCAACGTACCGGACGGCTTACGTGCAGCATGATCTCCGGAGTGAAGAGCAGCAGGGACGAAATCTTGTCGTAAGTCTCTTCGGTCGGGTGGAAGTGTCCCATGTCGAGCGTGCACATGATTCCGTTCTGAACGGCATAGCCCATATAGAACTCGTGCGAGCCGACCGTATAGCTTTCGAGACCCACGCCGAACACCTTGCTTTCGACGGCATCCTTCACGTTCGGGCACTTCACGGCGAAGATCTTGTCCAGCGAGTCCTTCAGCAGCGAGCGGTACAGGTAGCGGTCGACGGTCAGGTCCTTCGATCCGTCGTGAATCCACAGGTTGTGGCAGGCCTTGTCGCCGAGCTGCTTACCCATCTCGTCGGCGATCTTGCGGCTGCGGATCGTATGCTCGATCCAGAAGTCGCGGATGCCCTTGTCGCGGTTCGACAGCGTCTGGTCGCCGCTCTTCGGGTGCGAGAAGCTGGTGCTGTTGAAGTCGAGCTTCATGTTGTTGGCCTTGGCCCAGTCGATCCAGCTCTGGAAGTGCTTCGGCTCGATTTGGTCGCGGTCGACCTTCTGGCCGCCGAAGTCGCCGTAGATGGCGTGGATGTTCAGACGATGGTTACCGGGGAGCAGCGTCTTGACCTTTTCGATGTCCTTGCGGACCTCCTCGATGTTGCGGGCCTTGCCCGGATAGTTGCCCGTAGCCTGAATACCTCCGGAGAGCTGGCCGTCGGGATTCTCGAAACCGGTCACGTCGTCGGTCTGCCAGCAGTGCAGCGACAGCGATACCTTGGCAATCTGTTCGAGCACGGCATCGGTATTCACGCCGATTTCGGCATAGCGCTCCTTGGCGGCCTCGTAGGCTTTCTGAATCTGTGCGTCTTTCATTGGTCTTTAGGTTTTAAGTTGAAACGATTGATTTCGATGAAAGAACGGGACCGGCCGCCGCGGGACGGCCGCCCGTCCGGTTTTATTTGATCAAGCCTTTGATCTTTTCGTATGCGGCGTTCCACGCGTCGGTATCCTCGGGCGTGAAGGTCTCGATCTCGATCGCCTCGCTGATCATGTTGCGCATCTCCTGCAGCGAGTTCACGCAGCCGGCGGCACGGGCCTGCAACATGATGTTGCCGATAGCCGTTCCTTCCGAAGGCCCTGCCACGACCGTCACGCCGGTAGCGTTGGCCGTGAACTGGTTCAGCAGACGGTTCTTCGCACCGCCGCCGATGATATGCAGCCTCTCGATCGGGAACGGAGCCAGCGAGCGGAATTTGTCGAGCACGTTCTTGTACTTGAGAGCCAAACTCTCGAAAATGCAGCGGATCAGCTCCGAATGATTGCGCGGCACTTTCTGCCCGCTCTTGGTGCAGAACTCCTTGATCGCCGCGATCATGCTCTTGGGATTGGCGAACGACGCGTCGTCGGGATCGATGAACGACTGGAAGGGCTCGGCGTCGCGCGCCATCTTGACGATCTCGGGGTAGGTGTACTCGATCGCCTCCTTCTTCCACTCCTTGATGCACTGTTCGAGAATCCACATGCCCGTGATGTTCTTCAGCAGCCGGGTCGTGCCCTCGACGCCGCCCTCATTGGTGATGTTCAGGCGCATCGTCTCCTCGGTGATGATCGGGTCTTTCACCTCGATACCCATCAGCGACCAGGTTCCGGAACTCAGGTAAGCGAACTTCTCGTTCTTGGCCGGAACGGCGGCGACGGCCGAAGCGGTATCGTGTCCGGCGACGGCGACGACCGGAATCTTACCCAGCCCGGTCTCGGCGGCCAGCGTATCGGTCAGCTCGCCGATCACGTAGCCCGGCATCACGATCTGGCCGAACAGTTCGGGATCGACGCCCATCTTCTCGAGCAACTCTTTTTCGAACTTCTTCGTGCGGGGATTGAGCATCTGGGAGGTCGAAGCGATCGTATACTCGACCACTTTCTTACCCGTCAGCATGTAGCTCAGCGCGTCGGGGATGAACAGAGCCTCCTTGGCGGCGGCCAGTAGCGACGACTTATCGCGCTTCATCGCGTAAAGCTGGTACAGGCTGTTGAAGTTCATCACCTGAATGCCGGTAGCCTCGTACACCTCCTTGCGCGACATGATCTTCTCGAAATACTCTTCGGGAGCCCCCATCGTATGCGGATCGCGGTACGCATAGGGCATGCCCAGCATCTGGCCGTCGGACCCCAGAAAGGCGAAATCGACGCCCCATGTGTCGATACCGATCGACTCGATCTCGACATCCTCTTTCGCGGCGGCGACCATGCCGGCCTTCAGATGCTCGTACAGCGAATAGATATTCCAGTAAAAATGTCCGCCCAGTTCGAGAATCTGGTTCGGGAAGCGAGTCAGCTCCTTCATCTGGAGCTTGCCCTCGTTCAGCGTTCCGAGGATCGTGCGGCCGCTGGTGGCTCCCAGATCGAACGCGAGAAACGAATATTGCTTCATCTGTCTATAGGTTTGGTTTTAAGTTGTTCGTTTTTTGCTCATCGCCCCGCAAAACGGCGGGCTGCTGCTACCCGCCCGGGAAAAGACCGGGCGAAGCGGCGATATATGCCTCATCTCCGGCGCCTCTTCTCGTCCGGAGACGTCCCGGCGGATGTACGTATCTTTCCCTTCGTTTTGCGTTAACAAATTTAATCGAACGGATACGAACGGTCTGTGAAAATAATGATATAAAAAATATGTTTTTTGACACCGTCCTTTTCACGGACCGTCCGCCGCACCCGCCGGACGCGAACGACGAGCCGTCTGTCACTTGATCACCTTCACGCCTTTCGGAGCCTCGATCTTCGAGCGCACCGTACCGTCCGGACGCTTGTCATGACGGACCCGTATCACGCCGTAGGGGGTGGGAACCGTTCCCTCGACCCATTCCAGATCGCCCAAATGCGGCTCGACACGGACGACCTTGCAGCCCGGCTCGACGATCTGCACGCCGAGCACGTACTCGCTCAGGAAAGCGGTCGGACCCGATGCCCAACCGTGGGCCAGGCTGTGACGGTATCCCTTGTAACAATAGTCGCCGTAGGTGCGGTGAACGTCGATCTTGCCCGCAGGCGTCAGTTCGTCGATGCGCGCGGCGTTCTTCAGCCAGTCCACGTCGAAATCCTCCCAGAAGGTCGTGGCGCCCAGATCAAGCATACCGCCCCAATAGTCCTTCATGTTGCGGATTGCGCCGGCATAGTCGCCCGCCTTGGCCTGAGCCTGCAGCATGTAATATCCGTAGAACGTCGAGAAACCGTGCGGGCCGCCGACGCTCAGCACTTCCTCGTTCGCCTTCTCGGCCGGTACGATCCCGGCCAACGCAATCAGCGCGGCCGACTGTTTCGACGTACGGTAGTCGGGCGTCACTTTCTTCATCCGTCCGGCGGTCTCGAAGCATTGCCCGGCCAGTTCCTTGTCGCCCAGCGCGGTCAGCATCTCGCCGCCGGCCTCGAGCGTCATCAGCATCAGCGCATGCAGACCGGCATCGATCGCGAGCGTATCCTCGCTCGTCGGCCAGTCCAGGAAACGGCCGCCCCCGTCGAGGTGCTCGCGCCCCTCGGCATCGACCTTGCTCATCAGAATCCTGAGCAACTGGCTCAGATAGGGCTGCTGCTCGCGCAAATAGTCCATGTCGCCGCGATACTTGTAATAGTCGCGGTGAATCAGCACCCACCACAGCGAATAGGAGCACATGCCGTTCATCCAGCCAGGCAGCGGCGTCTCGTCGCGGGCGAAGTCGAGCCCGCGCGACAAAGCCTCGTTGTCGCCGAAAACGGCCAGCGCCGTGCGCACTTCGGGATGCAAGTCGCCGAGCCATACGAGCCGGTCGCGCTTCGGAGCCTCGACCAGATACTCCTGCAGGTTCAGATGCAGCGTGTAGGCTCCGGTCATCCAGATGCTGTCCACGCGCGGATCGCTCGAGCGGAACGAGCCCAGGTAGGGAATGTCGCGATAGAGAAGGCTCGCACGTATCTCCTTGATAGGCAGCTCGACGTCATCCTCGAGCAGATCGATCCGCACGAAGCGGAAGCCGGAATTGCCCACTTCGCACACGCCGAGCCACGGAAGCTCGATCGTATAGTCGCGCATCGCATGATCGTTCGTCGCGCCGTTCTCGGGCGTAATGTTGCACATCGCCTCGCCGACCGACTCGCCCAGCCGCACGCGCACCTTGACCGGCTTGGTCGAGGCGCGGATGCAGGTAACGAACTGCAGGCCGCCGTGAATCTCGCGGCCGAAGTCGAGCAGAATCGACGGCCGCTTGCCCTCTTTGGCCGTAAAGACGGTCTTGGGCGTAGCGGCCGTCGTAGCCTGGCCGTTGCCCTGCAACAACAGGTTCTGCGCGCCGTCGATCAGCTCGCCGTTTTGCATCCACATCACGCGGACAGGCGACAGATAGGCCCGCGTTCGGGTATCGAACTGCGCCTTGTCGGCCACGTCTTTCGGGAAAACGGGGGGCAGGCTGCCCTTGCCCATCGGACCGGCGGCCGACAGCGTCGCGGCGCACATCAAACAAGAGAAGGCTAAAAGTTTTTTCATTTCGGTTCGGATTATCATTAGGTTTGTCAGTAATCGTCCATGCCGGAGGCTCCTGCCGGGCCGCTTTTTCCGAACTCCGGCGATACTACCGACCGGAAATCGAGAAACGGCCGCCCAGCCGATCTTACAAATTAAGCGATCATTTATCAATATTGCAAGCCGGAAGCGGCAAAACGGCCCGAAAAATCGCCCTGCCGGTCCCCGCCCCAAGCAGTCCAGGCTTCACATCCGGGCAGGCCGGTGCACCGAAACGACAGCAACCGAACATGGAAGCCGGCTCTGGATTGCAGACGGCTGAAACAAGCGGAAGTCCTCGAGTCGGACGGAACGACCGAAGGCCGTAAAAGGCCGAGACACAGCGGCGACCAAACGGGATAGGGCTCGAAAAACTTTCCCGGCAACGGAACGACCGACAGGAAAAGAGAGGCTTCGTACAAGCAAAACACGTTCAGCGAGGGGACCGATTCCGAAACCCGGAGAACGCGCCGTGTGCGGAATCCGGCACTCAGAACTCCAGTCGCAGCTGGCGGTACAGCTCGTGTTGCTCGGGCGGCAGGTCCTGCGCCGGATTCGACACCGAAAGGCCCAGCAGCCTGACCGGACGGCCCGGCACGCCGGACTCGCGCAGCAAGCGCTCCGCCAGCGGAAACAATCCGGATGAGGCCGACAGCTCTTCTCCGGGCGAAAGGCTCCGGGTTATCTGGCGGAAATCGGCGAACTTGACCTTGAGCGTCAGCGTATGGCCTCGGAACGCGGCGCGTTCGAGCCGGCGGCAGAGCCGGGCCGAAAGCGCGTACAGCTCCTCGCTCATCTCGTCGAGCGTCACGCGGTCGCTCTCGAACGTCGACTCGCAGCCGACCGACTTGCGCACGCGTGTCGGGCAGACCGGACGCAGATCGATTCCCTGAGCGAACTGGTGATACAGGCGCCCCGCCTTGCCGAAACGCTCGACGAGAAAGTCGAGCGGCTGCGCCCGCAGATCGGCCCCGCTACGGATGCCCAGCTCGTGCATCCGGCGGGCCGTTACTCGCCCCACTCCCCAAAACGCCTCGATCGGCAAACGCGCGATAAAGGCCGCCGCGCGGTCGGGATGGATCGTGCACAGCCCGTCGGGCTTGCGATAGTCGGAAGCCACTTTCGCCAGAAACTTGTTGTACGACACGCCGGCCGAAGCGACAAGCCCCAGCTCGTCGCGGATGCGGCGCCGTATGGCCCGGGCCACGTCGACGGCCAGCGCCAAACCGGCTTTGTTTTCGGTCACGTCCAGAAAAGCCTCGTCCAGCGCGAGCGGCTCGACCAGATCGGTGTACTCATGGAAAATGCGATGAATCTGTGCCGACACGCTCCGGTAAACCTCCATGCGCCCGGGCACGAAAATCAGGTCGGGACACAGCCGCACGGCCCGGACCGACGGCATAGCCGAACGGATACCGTACTGTCGCGCCTCGTAGCTGGCCGCGGCTACCACGCCCCGGCCCTCGGCACGGCCGACGACCAGCGGACGGCCCCGGTACTCGGGATGGTCGCGCTGCTCGACGGAGGCATAGAAAGCGTCCATGTCGATATGTATGATCTTGCGCTCGGGCACGGGTGAGAAGCGTGAGGCGGGAAAAGTCAGAAATCGATCTCCAGCAGCATCGGACAATGGTCCGAGTGCCGGACATCGGGCAGAATCCGCGCGTCGCGCAGCATCGGCCGGACGGCCTCGGAGGCCATCGCATAGTCGATCCGCCAACCTTTGTTGTTCGCCCGGGCGTTCGCGCGGAAGCTCCACCACGTATACAAGTGCGGCTCCGGATGAAAGAACCGGAGCGTGTCGATGAATCCGCCGTCGATAAAGCGGCCGATCCACTCGCGCTCTTCGGGCAAAAACCCGCTGACGGTCGCATTGCGCACCGGATCGTGAATATCGATCGGCCGGTGACAGATATTGAAGTCGCCGCAAAGAATCAGTTTCGGGCGGGTCTCGAGCAGGCGCGACACGTAGTCAGAGAAATCGTCGAGCCAGCGCATCTTGAATGCCTGCCGCTCGTCGCCCGACGTGCCCGAAGGATGATAGACGCTGACCACCGACAGGTCGCCGTAGTCGGCTCTCAGAAAGCGGCCCTCGCTGTCGTAGCGCTCGATCCCCATGCCCGGCACGACGCGGTCGGGCTCGAGGAGGGTCAGAATCGCCACCCCGCTGTAACCTTTCCTAACGGCCGAAAAGTAGTGGCAGCGGTAACCCATGCGCTCGAAAGCTTCCGAAGGAATCTGCTCGGGCTGGGCTTTGATTTCCTGCAGGCAAAGCACGTCGGGACGCTCGTCGGCGATCCAGTCGCAGAGCCCTTTGCCGATCGCGCTGCGAATCCCATTGACGTTGTACGTGACGATCTTCATCGAATTTCGGTGATAATAAACAAGCAATAAGCGGCGACGAACCGCCCGGCCGCTGCGGACGACTCCCGGCCGGCCGACGGCCGCTCCCGCGAATCCCCGAAGCCGCCTCGATCCCCGGACCGCAACGGACAAAAATAACAAATATTTCAAAGCGGCGATGCGGCAGGGCTCCCGAAACAACGGCAACGCGCACGATACGAATATCGGGGAAAGCAATACCTACAGCCCTGCCGCTATTCGCTCCCGCGCCATTTCCTACCGGTAAAACGAAAGGCCGGAGCGCAAGGAAAGCCACTCGAGGAAACCGCGGAGCAACGAAATCCGAAGTATACGGCCTTATCCGGCTCCCCGGCATAGCCAACCGCGACCGGTCCGCGAGGACACCCTACGAGAATTTCCGTCGACGAAAAATCGTCCGCCGCCTCCGATCGGTCGTTTCCTAACGCCCCCATGCCCGTTGTCGGGCCCGCTCGGCCTTGCGTAACGCCCTTTTCTGCTTTGCAGCTGTCTTTTGCAGGACTTTTCGCTGCTTTCGCAAGGCAACGTCCAGGTCCTTCCTGCGTTCCGCACCCGCTTCGCGCATAGCCGCTTCACGCTCGATCCGGGCCTCGCGCAAAGCCATTTGCCGTTCCCGCATGGCTTTGTCCCGCTCGATTCGCGCCTCACGAAGTGCCGCCTCGCGCTCAAGCTGAGCCTCGCGCAAAGCCATTTGCCGTTCCCGCATGGCTTTGTCCCGCTCGATTCGCG